>OCPY01000036.1_pt1 | contig 116711 bp, 95 predicted proteins | sample 1538821 | NCBI WGS metagenome assembly OCPY01 (sample SAMN04571728, study PRJEB22368) | human gut metagenome | biome: human gut; material: stool | host: Homo sapiens | place: Luxembourg | collected 2012-12-07 | reverse complement strand
ACAAAAAATGAGTAGAATAAAAACTATCTTTTTCATACTTCTTTTTATTTTTATTGCGACAAAGATATAAACCGCTTCCTTCCTGACTGTAATCGGAATGAGATATTATCACGTTCCAATTGCGCACAGGTCGAAAGTGTGGCTATCATTATCGGGGCAAAGAGGGACGGATGTCCTTCTTCGTCCAATAATATAAGCTGTTCATTTTGAATGTAGAGGTTAATGCCACAATGTTGCAATTTATTCAGATATAAATGTAACTTACTTCTATCAATTATTTGTCCGGCTCCAATTCCTCTATTGCGCAAATGGCATGTAGCTCAACTTTCTTAATCTTAGGATATGCCGTTTTATAATAACCTGTCACATCTTTGACTATACTTTTTTGGTCATAGTAAAATGTAGCCAAAACGACTTCCGTATAATTACCAATAGGTAATAAATGCCAAACTTCGGAGTTATCAGCATTTGGTTGAATCTTAAGAATTCCATCCATGCGGACATTTCCTTTATCATCTGTAATGGTTAGTCTCTTGGTTGCATAAGGGCCAGAAGGAATATAAACACGAGTACGTATTGTATAATATTTATTGTATGAGTCTTTCTCTATGGCATCAGCTGCAATAGTTGCAGAATCCTCAGAAGAAACACCTTCAACAAAACATTTTCTATCTACCACATACATTGTTCTACTAAGTTCCCAAAGAGTCGTCCAATCTTTTACTTCAACCTTTAATACAGCAGTATTTCCATCGGAATCGGTTATGGTGATAGTGGTATTTCCTACAGAAACACCACTTACATAGATTTCTTTCTCTGCTTCATTTGTTGAGCACGAGACTTTGGCTATACTTTCATCGGAAGATGTTGCTGATATTTTGCCTTTAGCTCCATTTACATTAACTTTGCTGCTACTTTCCGTATAGGTGGTAAGAGAGGTAATCACAATCTTTTTACCAGTATTTATGTCACCAATGATTTCGTCTTGTGTGAGTTGAATACCAGAGTCATCATCACCGCAGCTTGCCAAAGATAGCAAAGCGGTTAATGCAATAAGAATCATTTTAATTTTCATACATTTCTTCAATATTAAAGGGTTATAACTATTCAATAAACGCAAAAGGAATCAAAAACTTGCATGAGATTTCAAGATTATTTTATTCCTTGTGTTATTTCATCAATACAGGCTTATTATCGTAGCCGTTCATCTTGTTTGTCACTATTGTCGTTCCAAATAACCTCTGGTTCATGTACAGTTTGCAATGGTACTTAAACAATAGTGTCAGAAGCCACTTTCTCATAGTCATTTGGTGAGTGATTGGTTTGCTCTACAAAGGTTTTCTTCTTGGAGAGACAGGCATGACGGAGCTTACTTTGTTCTACACTCTTGAATGGTGGCAGTAGGCATTTCGTAACAGTGTCAAAGACGTTATCCAAGATTCTAAGACAATTGGTTGCAAGCCAAAGTAATGCAATATGCGCTTGCGTATCTTGTCTACTTTCAGATTATGTAAACCATGTTCACATTGCCCATTGTCTGCAATTCATTGACTGTGATACATGAAGTGGTGCGATTAAAAATATCGAAAAAAGCAACTGTGGAATAATATTTTTTAAGATAATAGTTTGCTCTAATCCAATATAAATCTGTATCTTTGCAACCAGATAAGCGTTCTGTAACACAAGAAACGGAAGAGACTGAGAAACAATGCATTGCATTTGTTTCCAGAATCTTACAAAAAAGGCTAAAAAGAAGCGGTACAACTTTATCGCTAACAGGCTGAGAATAAACATATTACATTTGTTGTTCATTTTCTCTGCACTTGTAAAAAGGGTAGTTGTACCGTTTAAAAGATAAAAGCTTAACTATCAGCAACATCCACATGTTGCATCGGGAAATAAGTATAAATAGGGAACGCAGCTGCGTTCCCTATCTGTTAGCCCCACTCCTTCTTCACATTAAAGCAGGGACAGGCTTTGTTGGCAAATTCATTATGACCATGAATCGTGGCTAATGGATATTCCTCCTTCAGCTGCTCAATGAGGGCATGAATTAAAGGGCAAAATCGGCTATTCATGGGCTAAAAAACGGGTTTTTGTAATCAGAAAACTCAGATTTTTCGTTTCTCATCGCTGTAAACAGGTATTGGGAAAATGCATAAAAAGCGGATTCAAGCATCTCTAATGTAAATATATATTTCATTCTTAATCCAACATACAGACTTTACTTCATACACGAAATATACAAATTAAATAGTTATATAACAATAAGTTATATCTTTTCATCTTAGTATTGTTATTATGTAGTTTCTAGCTTTCCAGACTATTGCTACGTCAATAATTTGTTAATTGTTAGCAAAGATAATAAAAAGTTGGCAAACCCAAGAATTTTATCACGTTATTTTACGGAAAAATGCAAATATGGGGGTTAGGAAGATGTTTTACCCCCTCTTCTAAGGGTAAAAAATGCCCCTCCTCGGACGTGAAAACATGCTCCAAAGGTAGGTATTTTTGACAAATACAATGAATTAGGGATATAAAAATGAACACTAGAGCGATGCAATGTGCAGTATTTCTCACCAGAGAATGTAGATTATTATTATACACACACAAATGAAATACAACTGATATAAACTTTTGTAATCATCTCATACACAAGTAATTTAGGACTATCACATACTCTAGCAAACAACCCATACAAGCATTACATTTAGTGGGTCATTAGGTCAAAGTCATTTAGGGTCATTATGTTTTCCGAGAGTTAAAAAGTCACTATAGATATATATAAATAAATATTTATATATACTATAGCAACGAAAGTGACATTTACTTTTCCAAATGACCCTAAATGACATTGACACCAAATGACCCCTTTTCATTTCTTCAGCTACTTCCGAGTCTTTTCTTGCATTTTCATTGTTTTTGCAATAAAGTTCAGACAGAAAACCAATAGAACTTGTTGTATTACAGCCACTTATAGCCTTTCTCGCATAGAAAGTTAGGGTGAAAGCTTGCATTCTGCCCGAAAATGTTGTATCTTTGCACCGGCAATCGAAAGAACAGCCTTTTGTGCTTTGCTCGGGTCTTCTCTTAAGACCTACACGGGTCATAAATGATGGCAGGCGCCGGTCATCAATGAAGACCTCGAAAACGGCAGGAACGGGGGCGTTCTGGGGAGTTGCATAACAAAGGACTCTAAACATACTACAAACGACTATGATTAATTACAGCATCGTAATGCGTAGCGTGAACGCAAATCTTCTGGAAATCAACCAGGCGAAGTCACGCATCAACCAGGCAAAGAAGGAGGGTACAACCCCTGCCCCAAAGGACCTGGAACTCGTGAAGACTGAGAAGCAGAATGCTTTCGCCATCTCACAGTACACCGACATCATGACCATCGAGAAGTTTGCCAAGCACATCACCTCTCATGGAAGTGTTTATTCAAGAGCCGACATCAGCGCCATCCTCTACATCGCCGTAGACTGCATGCGTGAGATGTTGCTTGAGGGCAAGAAGATTCGACTGGGCGACCTCGGTGATTTCTCTCTCCTTCTCACCTCAAAGGGTGCCGAGGATGCTGACAAGTTCACCGCACAGAACATCACCGGTGTGAAGGTTCAATGGGAGCCTGGTCAGGAGTTCAAGAACCTTCGCGATGACGCCGAGTTCAACCTCGTAGCCAGCCGCAGTGCTCAGGCAGCCGTTATCAAGGCGATTAAGGAGGGTAAGACCAACGTTGACCTCAACGCCCCAACCACTCCGGATAATACGCCAGGCGGTTCTACCCCAGGTGGTTCAAACACCGGTCAGACCGGCAGCGACGGCCAAGGCTCTGAATCAGGCGGCGGCACTACCGGCAAGGACGATACTGGCGACGGCCTTGAATAGCCCAAGGATAGACTGGCTAGGGTGCTAGCCCCTAGCCCAGACTGTCCGCCCACAAAAATTCAACATTCAACACTCAACATTCAACATTCAAAAACCATTCAACATTCAAAAAAATGAAAGCAAACACCTGGAAAACAATTCTTCAGATAGCCATCAGCATACTGACCGCTATCGCTACTACGCTCGGAGTAACGAGCTGCATGGGATAAAAATGATAAAATAAGGTTAAATCGAGTTCGCTCTGCCAACAAAATCCATCCATATCATCAACTTTCTGAATATTTTTTGTATTTTTGCAGATATATTGCAAGAATGTAGGGGGTTGAGCATGGCTTATCCTCCTAGATTATAGGCGCATAATTATTAAAAGATTAGAAAATGAAGAAAATATTTATCATGAGCATTATAACCATGCTATCAAGCCTGTCTTCTTGTCAGGCGCAAAATAAGGGCTATAAGAGTCTGTCGGCAGATGACTATGAGAAAGCCATCGCTGACACCGCAGTAATCCGTCTCGACGTACGAACCGCAGAGGAGTTTGCCAATGGGCATATTCGTGGCGCAATCAACATTGACGTACTGAAATCTGACTTCGAGCAGAAGGCCGCTGCCACTCTTCCCAAAAGCAAGACTATCGCCGTAAACTGCCGAAGCGGCAAGCGAAGCAAAAATGCCGCAGCTATATTGACAAAGAACGGATATCAGGTAATAGAACTCGATTCCGGCTTTATTGGCTGGCAGGCAGCAGGAAAAGAAATCGTAAAGGAGTAAAGTTAAACTAACAGAACTTCCCCACATGCGAAAGTTCCGTTAGTTATTATAAATTTTTAATTTGTAGCGTATGAAAAGAATTTTGCGAATTTTGATGATTGCCATCTGCTGCATGGTTTCATGCAATATGGTGGCAAATGCGGGCAACGACAAGCCTATCTCTGTAAATGCACTTCCTGCCAAGGCTCAGACCTTACTCAGCCAGCATTTCAATGGTCAGAAGGTGATGCTTGCTACCATTGAGTCGGGCGTTGTGAGCAGAAGCTACGACGTGGTTCTGCAGAATGGCACGAAGCTGGAGTTCGACAAAAAGGGAAATCTTACAGAGGTTGACTGCAATCAGGCCACCGTGCCAGACCAGCTGATTCCGCAAGCCATCAAGAATTACCTGATGGAAAATTATGCAGGACAATCGGTGAAAAAAATTGAAATGAACAAGAATGAATACGAGGTAGAACTGGCTAACGGATTGGATTTGACCTTCAACAAGCATTTCCAATTAATAGATATTGACTGATTATCAAGTTAACTGAACTTTCGCATATCAGGAAGCTAAGTTTAGCAAGTGGTTTAACTACGGGCTGAAGGCCCAAAAGCAAAAAAAAATCCCAGTCAGGATAAAACCTTGACTGGGATTCTTATTTTAAATCTCTCTCTTATTTTTCTCATCTATAAAAAGATGATTACTTCAAACCACGGTTGATAAGGGTTGTGTTGAGAAGCATCACGTACTTACGATACTGACTGTTGTCCAAGATAACGTGCATGTACTTGAGATCCTTCAAAACTGCCTTGTCAATCATTGCAGAACGATCCTCACCCTTTGCTGTTGCAGCATTCATCATGTCTGCGGTGAAGTTCTTGTGTACATCAGCTACAGCCTCTACCTGATCGATGTTCAAGCTCAAAGCATCTGCCAAGCTAGACATCTTAATGTTCATGTTGTAAGCTGCTGTTGCATTTGTCTCCTCATCTGCTGCGAATGTAGCTGTTGCCATTGCAAACATAGCTACTGCTAATACCATAATCTTCTTCATAATCTTTTTACCTTTCTTTAATTTGTGAGTCCTGCACATCCGAAGACGCCGGCTCTGTTAAACATTATCCTATAGTCTTTTTCTTTAAGACGCTGCAAAGATACGAACTTTTCTCTGTGTGCGCAAACATTTCTTGGGGTATTTTCAGTTTTCCGCCTATTTCTTGACTTAAATCAACAACAATACGTCGAAATAGGCGTCAGAACGTTAGAGATATTACATTTTCTCTATCATTTTGTAATATCATCGAAAAAAAAGCCCTTTTTCTTCGTTTATACCAATTATTATTTGTACCTTTGCAAAAGATTCAACCTATAAAACAAGCAAAATGGTACAGGAAAATCATATAGACAAGGCACTCGCCTTTATGGAAAGTCTCGAGAAACTGGGCAACCAGCTCAAGGCGGCTGAGGAACACCAGAAACAGCTCATCGCCCGAATGCTGGATCTCAAGAAAGAGAATCTGACCGACGGCGAGGAATATGCTGAACTCTCGCAGAAGAGCAAAAGTCTGCAGGACATCATCGACAAATGGCGCCCTATCTATCTGGAGCGCATGGAGATGGTAAAGAGCGTAAGCATTCAGAAAAGAAAAAGAAATAATAAAAAATAAATATAGAAATGGAAACAAACAACAAAAACAAGTTTATTGTAGTTTCATACGCACTGTATGATGTAACTAATGGTGACAACGGAGAGGAGATGCTCATCGAGCGCACAACCGACGAGCGTCCGTTCATCTTCATCAGCGGTATGGGTGTTACCCTGCCAGCTTTCGAAGAGAAGGTGGTAAACCTGGCTAAAGGTGAAGAGTTCGACTTCCAGCTGGACCCAGAGCAGGCTTACGGACAGCACTATGATGAGCGCGTACTGGAGCTCGACAAGCAGATTTTTACCGTCAACGGCCAGTTTGATGCACAGCACGTACAGGTAGGCGCTATCATCCCATTGCAGAACGAGGATGGCAACCACTTCAACGCAGTAGTGAAGAACATCAGCGATACAAAGGTAACCTGCGACCTGAACCACCCATTGGCTGGCTTGAAGCTCAACTTCTGCGGTCAGATTCTCGAGAGCCGCGAGGCTACTGCTGAGGAGATTGCCAAGATGGCTCAGATGATCAGCGGCGAAGGTGGCGGCTGCTCAGGTGGCTGCGACAACTGCGGCGGCGACTGCAAGGATGGCAACTGTGAAGGTGGTTGCGAAGGCGGCTGCAACAAGTAATAAACACCTTTATAATATATAAGGTAATGAGGAATACATTTGGTAATCTTTTCACTCTCACTACGTTTGGAGAGAGTCATGGAATAGCTGTAGGAGGCGTTATTGACGGATTTCCTGCAGGCATAGAAATCGACATGGACTTTATCCAGAGCGAGCTGAACCGCCGACGCCCAGGACAGAGCCACATCACTACGGCCAGAAAGGAAGCTGACAAGGTAGAGTTTCTGAGTGGTGTGTTCGAAGGCAAATCAACAGGAACCCCTATCGGCTTTGAGGTGCGTAACCAGAACCAGCATTCTCAGGACTATGAGAACATGCGCTGTCTCTTCCGCCCTTCTCACGCAGATTTCACCTATCACGAGAAGTATGGCGTTCGCGATCATCGTGGCGGCGGCCGTTCTTCAGCCCGCATCACCATTGCCCGATGCGTAGGTGGAGCCTTGGCTAAACTTGCCTTGCGACAGTTGGGCATCAGCATCACGGCTTATACATCACAGGTGGGCAGCATCGCGCTGGAGAAAGATTATCATCTGTATGACCTTAACACCATAGAAGATAATCCGGTGCGCTGTCCTGACCAGCAGAAGGCGAAGGAAATGGAAGATCTCATCGCCCAGGTTAAGGCTGACGGAGATACGATTGGTGGAATCATCACTTGCGTCATCAAGGGTTGCCCGGTAGGATTGGGCGAGCCTGAGTTTGACAAGCTTCATGCCCAACTGGGTGCTGCCATGCTTGGCATTAACGCCGTGAAGGGTTTTGAATATGGCGAGGGATTTGCCGGAGTTACTGCCCGCGGAAGTGAGCAAAATGATGTCTTTATCCCGAAGGCTGATGCTGCAGAGACGCCAGAAGATGCTAATCAGGATGTTGCTGCCCGTATTACAACAAAGAGTAATCATAGCGGAGGAATACAGGGCGGTTTGAGCAATGGTCAGGATATCTATTTCCGTGTTGCCTTCAAGCCGGTTGCTACTCTGCTGATGGAGCAGAATACGGTAGATTTGGAAGGAAATGCCACCAAGCTGACTGCCCGCGGCCGTCATGATCCTTGCGTTCTGCCAAGAGCCGTGCCGGTGGTTGAAGCCATGGCTGCCATGGTTATACTGGATAACTATCTCTTGAATAAAACAATAAAACTTTAATTAGTGATTAATTAGTAGTGATTAGTGATTAACAAACTAATCACTACTAACTAATCACTACCTGAACTTTCGCATGTAGTTCAAGTACGGGCTGAAGGCCCAAAAGCTCCTAGCCCAGGGCATCGCCCTGGGTATAATAGCAATCAGCAAGGCGCCCTGTAAGGGCAAAAGCTTTATGTTTTGCCTGGAGTTTTAAAGCTTTTGCCCTTACAGGGCGACAGGTTTGCGTCCGTAATTACCCAGGGCGATGCCCTGGGCTAGGGGCTTCTGCCCTTTCAGGGCGTGTGGAACTTACATGCGAAACTTGAATAACTTTAACTATTTCTAAAGTTTACTGTCCTTTAATAGTTTTGGGCAATATTCATTAAAAAAGCATTTATCGCAGAGCGGTTTCGTACTCTTGCAAATATATCTGCCATGCAGCAGAATCCAATGATGCGCATTCGGAATATCCTCAGCCGGAATGTGTTTCATCAGATAATCTTCTACTTTTCGGGGTGTATCTGCCGTTTTCGGCACCAACCCCATACGATGACTCACACGGTAAACATGCGTATCCACCGCCATCGTAGCATGACCGAACCATACGGCACGAATCACATTCGCCGTCTTGCGCCCCACTCCTGCCAACTTCTCCAAATCATCCGCAACCTCAGGCACCTCACCTCCGAACATCTCAACCAGCTGGCGAGACATTTCAGCAAGATGCTTCGCCTTGGCATTCGGATAACTCACCGAACTGATCAACTCATAAATATCTTCCTCGCTCGCCTGTGCCATGTGCTGCGCATCAGGATAACGGGCAAAGAGAGCAGGCGTAACCATGTTGATGCGTTTGTCGGTGCATTGCGCAGAAAGCAAGGTAGCCACCAGAAGCTGAAATGCGCTACCGAACTGCAACTCGGTAGTTACATTCGGCAGCGCACTTCTGAAATGATTCAATATAAAATCGTATCTTTCCTTACGAAGCATTTCTCTTACTTTTTAGCAGGAGCAGCCTCCTCTTTCTTCAGCTTACCCTTGTAAGCCTTGTTCAAGCCGGAAATCACCTCTTTTGTAATATCGTAAGCCTTGTCAGCATAGAGCAGGTTATCGCCGCTCTTAGAGAAGATGATGCTATACTTCTTGTCCTTGTTGTAGCGGGCAAGATAGTTGGCAATGCTGTCGTGGAGCGCCTTGTTGTACTTCTCCTGCTCAGCAGCAAACTCGTTGCTCAAGCGCTGCTGCAAGCCCTGCAGGTCGTTGTTCTGCTTCTGCAGTCCAGCCTGGATAGCCTCAGCCTGCTCGCGGGTATAAGCATTCTGCTGAATCTTCTGCTGGAAGTTGGCTGCTGCAGCCTGGAGCTGCTGACCCTTCTGCGCAATAGTAGCCTGAATGTTCTGACCCTTCTTCTCCAAGATAGAAGAATACTCCTTAGCAAAGGTATACTGAGTCATGATAGAGTCTACCTCTACATAAGCAATCTTCAATTCAGCAGGAGCCTTGCTCTCTGACTTAGCCTCTACCTGAGGCTGAGATTTGTTGCATGATGCCAATGACAGGGCAGCAACAGCTGCAATTGCCACTGAACTCAAAATGTTCTTTCTCATTTTTTCTATCATATTATATTATTACTATTTTCTAATAAGCCTTGTTGGCTTCCCTTGCCTCGCGGTCCTGATCCACCACACAATGAATTCCCTGCTTGCGCAAGCCCGGATTGTCGTGCACATGCTGGGAAGAGAACTTGCCGTTCTTCTTAAAAATCAACTTTACGCAAAATAATGCCATGCAGATAGCAATTATTAACACGCTTAATAACATTAATTTTATCATTTTTATTACCTTTGCAGTGCCTTAGTGCACTTTTGGGTGCAAAGGTACTATTTTTTTGGGAATAACCAAAACAAAATAGCAGAAATAAATGTTTTATCAAAACAAAATAATAGAAAATAAATGAATAAAAGTGAATTGAAGCCTGCTCTCGTGTTCGAGCAGTTCGCAAAAATCAACGAAATACCTCGTCCTTCCAAGCACGAGGAGAACATGATTGAGTTTTTGAAATCTTTCGGAGAGGCTCATCAGCTCGAAACGCTGGTAGATGAAACCGGTAATGTGCTCATCCGTAAAGCTGCCACTCCAGGCTACGAGCATGCTGAAACCATTATCCTGCAGAGCCACATGGACATGGTTTGCGATAAACTGGTTGATGTTGATTTCGATTTCCACAAAGACGCCATCCAGACTTACGTAGACGGAGAATGGCTTAAGGCAAAAGGCACTACATTGGGCGCTGACGACGGTATAGGCTGCGCCATCGAGCTGGCTATCCTGGCAAGCAACGATATTGAGCATGGTCCTATCGAGTGCGTCTTTACACGTGATGAAGAAACCGGACTGACCGGTGCTCACGGCATGAAGGCGGGCTTTATGACCGGAAAGATGCTCATCAATCTTGACTCAGAGGATGAGGGCGAAATCTTCGTATCCTGCGCCGGTGGTCAGACAACCCATGCCACTTTCCACTTCTCACGCGAAGAGGCTCCTGCGGGTTATTTCTTCATGGAAGCTTCGCTGAAGGGTCTCAACGGTGGTCACTCGGGCGATGACATCAACAAGAAGCGCGCCAATGCCATCAAGATTCTTGCCCGCTTCCTCTTCCTCGAAAATGAGAAACTGGATGGAAGTCTGCGCCTCGTAAGCTTCAACAGCGGCAAAATGCACAATGCGATTCCTCGCGACGGAAAGATTGTTTTCGCCGTCAAGAATGCTGATAAGGAACAGGTTCGTGCCGACTGGAACATCTTTGCATCAGAAGTAGAAGATGAATTCCACGTAACCGAACAGGCTATGCAGTTCAATATGAGCAGCACCGATGCTGCACCTGTCATCGAGAAAGCTGTAGCTGACAAGTTCGTAATGGCTCTCCAGGCTGTAGACAACGGTCCGCTTACTACCTGTCAGGATGAGGCGATTGCCTGGATGGTAGAAACCTCAAGCAATGTGGCAAGCGTGATGACCGATGAAAACAGCATCAACATCGTAGCTTCTCAGCGAAGTAACGTGATGAGCAATCTGGAGAACATGACCAATACCGTAAAGGCAGCCTTCCTTCTGGCTGGCGCCGAGGTAACTGTAGGCGACAAGTATCCTGCTTGGAAGATGCGCGCCAACAGCGAGCTTACCGACCTGGCTGTGAAGGCTTACGAAAAGCTCTTCGGCAAAAAGCCATTGGTAAAGGGTATTCATGCCGGTTTGGAGTGTGGCCTTTTCTCAGAGCGTTATCCTGAGCTCGATATGGTAAGTTTCGGCCCTACCCTTCGCAATGTTCACACCCCAGACGAGGCTCTTCTCATTCCTACAGTAGAGATGGTTTGGGATCACTTGCTGGAGATTCTTCGCAGCGTGGATAAATAAAAAAGAAGATGTCTATGATAAAGAAAATGATGTTTGTCATGGTTTCAGGACTTGTGCTGATGTTCACCTCGTGTGGCAATCAGCACAAGGCTCAATCTCTGGTCAAGGATTTTCTTGATGAAAACCTCGTTGATCAGGACTGCAGCTATGAGCGGTTCTCCCGCCTCACTCCTACCGCCATGATCAGTTTCGGTCAGATGAAGGCGATGCGACAAAATGTCAGCAAACTGCCTTACGTCAAGAAGAATATTGATTATAATGATGCAGCTTATCCCGACACCTTATTATATTTAAGGGCTACATACAAGCTGACCAACCATCAGGGCGAGAAGCAGGAAGTAACCCAAACCTTTTATCTTGATAAAGGTTTGACAAGAGTAATCGGGTTTAAGGAAAACTAAAAAATAGTTAGGAATTGCCTTTCAGCAAGGCAGTAAGAATAAACAGAAAGAGTTGACTAGCATTTTAACTAGCCAACTCTTTTTTCATATAATCTCTTATTTCTTTTCTAGCCAGAGTCAGACGGTTCTCAGCCGCTTTATATCCGAGGTTCAGACTTTGGGCAATTTCGCTCACCTGCATTCCTTCGAAGAGATTCAGGCGGTAAACCTTGCTTCTCTTCTCCGTGAGTCGGGCAATGCCACGCTCCAGAATCTCGTTGGTCTGCTGGGCAGAGAAAACAGATTCGCCATCAACATCATATCTTCCCATCCAGTCGGTAGCTCCCAGGAAGTGTTCATACTCCTCAATCTTATGCTTGCGACGGTAATAATCGATAATCAGATTCTTGGCAATGGTGTATACAAAACAAGGTAAAGTAACAGGCGTAATCATCTTATCGCCTCGAAGTAATCGCACAAAAGTATTCTGCACGATGTCTTCAGCCTCGTCTGCCGGAAGCGAACGGGACATGACATACAACTTCAGCTCGTTGTAGTGTTCAGAGTAATAATCAGCAATAATGCTGTAATTTGAATTTGTTTGTTCCATGATGGCGATTTTTTTAATCATGTTTTTCGTTTATCGATATTGCAAAGGTAATAAAAAAAAAGAAAGCCACCAAAGGAAAGCGAAAAAAAATGTGCTAAATGTTCGTTTTGAAACATTTAGCACATATGATAGATACAATTTGTAACATGAAATGTTACGCATCGCAAAGTTTTATTTCTCCATTCGAACCTTTTTTCAGGTTGGATTACTTAATCATGTCAACGCTTCTCTTGAGGAATGCGTCGAGCGAAGCACCCTTCAACATACCGTTCTGAAGCAGGGCGAGGTCGATGAGCTGGTGAACAATGTTGTTGTTCTTAGCATAGCCCGAGATGATTTCGTTGCGCTTAGCCTTCTCATCGCTGATGGCCTTCTCTGTGTTGTGAACATCATCCTTCTCCTGCTGGGTAATCTCTTCAGGCTTCTTCTTGTTCTGCTCCTGATGGAGTACGGCAAGGCGAGCTTCCTGACCCTTGATTTCTGCAAGGATTGGCTTCAATGTTTCAGCAGTGTTGGCCTCAGCATCTTCCAACACCTTCTTTACCAGAGCATGGTCTGAGTTCAGTACGATGTTGTAGCTGTCTGGCATCTGACCGTAGAAGTTCATGCCTGCCTGGAACTGGCTCATCGCCTTCATACGGCGCATGTACTCGTTCTGAGTGATGAGCACTGGCTGGTTCTGTTCGCCCAAAGCCTGAATCTCAACAAAGAATTCTGTCTTGTCGAGTTGAGGCATCTGAGAGCGGAATACTTCTGTCAAGTTGTCAGACTGCTCTTTGCTCAAATCGGTCTTCTTAGCATCTTCCTTCACGATGAGGCGGTCGATGATGTCGGCGTCAACACGTGTAAAGCGGCTCTTCTCCAACTTCTGCTCCAGCATGTTTACCATCGGCGTATCGAGCTGACCTTCCATCAGGAGTACAGAATAACCCTTCTGCTTGGCTGCCTCGATGTAAGAATACTGCTCTTCCTTATTGTTGGCATAGAGATAAACCAGGTTGCCGTCCTTATCGGTCTGGTTGTCCTTAATCAGCGTCTTGTACTCCTCGAAAGTAAAGTACTTGCCCTCAACATCTTTCAGAAGTGCGAAGTCCTTTGCGCGCTCGTAGAAATCTTCCTGAGAGAGCATTCCGTAGTTGATGAAGATCTTGAGATCATCCCATTTCTCTTCAAACTCCTTGCGGTTTTCCTTGAAGATAGAGTTCAAACGATCGGCTACCTTCTTGGTGATGTAGGTAGAAATCTTCTTCACGTTGCTGTCGCTCTGCAGGTAGCTGCGGCTTACGTTCAGCGGAATGTCCGGTGAATCGATTACACCATGAAGCAATGTGAGGAATTCTGGTACAATGCCTTCTACCTGGTCGGTTACGAACACCTGGTTGCAATAGAGCTGAATCTTGTTGCGCTGCATGTCGATGCTGCTCTTGATGCGTGGGAAGTAGAGAATACCCGTGAGATTGAATGGGAAGTCTACATTCAGATGAATCCAGAACAACGGGTCGTCCTGCATTGGATAAAGGGTGTGATAGAACTTCTTGTAGTCCTCATCCTTCAAGGTGCTAGGAGTCTTTGTCCAGAGAGGCTCCACATTATTAATAATGTTATCCTCATCTGTCTCCACATTCTTGCCGTCCTTCCACTCGGTCTTCTTGCCGAAAGCAACAGGCACTGCCATAAACTTGCAGTACTTGTTCAGAAGTTCCTCAATCTTGCTCTTCTGCAGAAATTCCTTGCAATCATCAGCAATATGGAGGATGATGTCTGAACCACGCTCAGCCTTGTCAGCATCTTCGATTTCGAAAGCAGGTGAACCGTCGCAGCTCCACTTTACAGCCTTGCTTCCCTCTTTGTAGCTCTTAGTGATGATTTCTACCTTGCTGGCTACCATGAAAGAAGAATAGAAGCCGAGACCGAAGTGGCCGATGATGGCGTTGGCATTCTCCTTATACTTGTCGAGGAAGTCAGTTACGCCTGAGAATGCAATCTGGTTGATATATTTATCGATTTCCTCCTCAGTCATACCTATACCATGGTCGCTGATAGTCAAGGTTCCAGCCTTCTCATCGAGAGAGACACGAACGGTTGTTTCGCCTATCTCGCCCTTGAAATCGCCCTGAGCAGCAAGAGTCTTCAACTTCTGTGTAGCATCTACGGCGTTTGAAACCATCTCGCGGAGGAAGATGTCGTGATCTGAATATAAGAATTTCTTGATGACAGGGAAAATGTTCTCTGTCGTTACACCAATATTACCTTTCTGTGCCATAATATAAAATGTTTTTATTCGTATTTACTTTATTATTGTTTGGCAAGGGGGCTTACAAATAGCGTGCCAAAATAAAGGGGAAGAACAGAAAGGCTCAAAATACAACACGCCCAGCAAGAGCAAAAGCTTCATTGCATTAGGAAATATACAAAGCTTTATGCTATTGCAGGGCGTGCGAAGTAAACTTACGAAAATTGAATCTTATGATTAAATATCTCTTGGGAATCCCTTTGCCAAACCGCCTTCGCTTGTTTCCTTGTAAAGCGAAGGTAGGTCATGTCCCGTCTGTCGCATCACTTCAACTACCCGGTCGAAAGATACGGTATGATGGCCATCTGAGAAGGAAGCGTAGAGGTCTGCATCCAAAGCTCGGGCGGCAGCAAAGGCATTTCGCTCGATGCAAGGAATCTGAACCAATCCGCAAACCGGGTCGCAGGTCATTCCGAGATGATGCTCCAATCCCATTTCGGCAGCATATTCTACCTGAGCCGGACTGCCTCCGAAAAGCTGACAGGCTGCAGCCGAAGCCATGGCGCAGGCAACACCTACCTCGCCCTGGCAACCAACATCAGCACCACTGATAGAAGCATTCTGCTTTACGATGTTGCCCACCAATCCGGCTGTAGCCAAGGCTCTCAAGATGCGCAGTTCACTCATATCATGAGAAGTAAACATGTGGTAGAGTACAGCTGGCAATACACCACAGGCGCCACAGGTAGGAGCTGTAACGATGGTGCCACCCGAAGCATTCTCTTCGCTCACAGCCAGCGCATAAGCATAAACCAAGCCGCGGCTCTGCAGGGAAGCACGATAACCCTTCGCCTTTATATAATAGGTAGCAGCCTTACGCTGTAGCTTCAGCGGACCAGGCAAAACACCTTCATGGTCCAAACCATTCCTGATGCTCTGCTTCATCGTTTGCCAAACCATATCGAGATAATCCCAGATATCTTCCGATTCGCATTTCTCAACATACTCCCAGAATGATCGTCCGTTATCATAGCACCATTGCTTGATGTCGGCGAGCTTGTTCAGATCATAAACATCCTTGACGCCCAGCTCTTCGTTGCCGGCAGTACCATCTGATATGGCTCCACCACCAATACTGTAAACGGTCCATTCATCAATAATATCGCCGTTCAGATCCTTGCCCACAAATTTCATTCCGTTGGGATGATAAGGCAGGAAAGTCTGTGGCTGCCAGATAATATTCACAGTTTTATGAGGTTTGAGCACTTCTTCTATTGCCACATCAGTCATGTGTCCCTTACCTGTAGCAGCCAGACTTCCATAGAGGGTTACTTCATAATAAGAAGCGTTAGGGCAACGCTCCAGAAAAAGTTTGGCAGCACGCTGAGGCCCCATCGTATGACTGCTCGATGGTCCCTTACCTATTCTATATAATTCCTTTAATGACTTCATTTTTCTCGTATTTAATATTTTTACTTATCGATTTTACCTTTTAATGGGCTCAGTTACTTATTTCTTCAGTTTACCATCCGAAAGTTACTTCATCTGTTTGGCTTTCAGGATGATGACATCCGTGAGAGGTCTGTCGTTGTTCGCCTTATCGGTAGCCACATTCTGAATCTTATCAACCACATCCATGCCTTCAAGCACCTCTCCGAATGCAGTGTAGCCGTTGTCAAGGTGAGGAACACCACCATGCTTGATGTAGCCCTTCTGCAACTGTTCTGAAGGAATGGCGTAATACTTGCCGTCCCGTTTCAGTTTTTCTACATAATATTCCATCTGCCGGGGAGAAAAATTTCTGCCCCAGGTGATGTAGAAATCAGTAGACGCCGAAGCTTTGGCCGGATTTTCATCATCTCCTTCGCGAGCTGCACAGAGCTGTCCGCGCTTATGATAATATTTAGGATAGATGATTTCTGCCGGAACCGTATAGTTTACATCAAACTTCTGCGGCTTTTCCATGTTTACCTTTCTGCATGAATAATCGCCACCCTGAATCATGAAATTCTTGATGACACGCTGAAAGATGCAACCGTCATAATAGCCCGAATTGACAAGTTTCAGGAAATTATCCCGATGCTTGGGAGTATCGTTGTAGAGAGCCACGAGTATGTTGCCCATCGTAGTTTCCAGCAACACCTGAGGGCAAGTTGGATCGTGTGGCGTTTCCCAGTCGAGCAGAGAATCGGGCTTAGACGCCACAACTTTTCCGGCTGGTTCTGATGTGTTCTGATTGCCTTCACTCTGAGCGAATGTCGTAACAGGCACCGTAAGAAGAGCGAGTGTCAATAATCTGATAATCTTCTTCATATTTTTGTATAATTTTACATCTATTTATGTTATCGGATGCAAAGATAATGATTTTATTCTAAAAAATTGATTTTTTATGCGGGAAAAGTTACTTTGTTTCATACATTCTTCATATCTTTGCAGCAGAAGACAGAAAATGCAATCAATTATGAAGAAAAAAACATATATTATCATCGCTTTTTGCACTTTCCTCACTACAGAAGCAAGTGCACAGCAACAGGTAAGCTTCGGACCATTGCACAGTCCGGACAGTCCGCGCGAAGAATGGTTGCTGCCTGGCGATACGGTTTACCAGGCAGGAAAACCTATGATTTATCAGGGAAAGCCGGTGAAGAATGCATATATGACTCCTGCCCGACTATCAGATAAAAAAGAAACTCTCGGCAAAAACGGATTGCTGGGTGATGCTTCGCTAGACAGCACCTATTATAATAATCCCATCTCCAACCTTACCAACAGCTTGAGTTATCCGTTAGGCTATGGCTGGGGGCTGCACAAGGGATTGAATCTCTCGGTAGATCTTTCTGCCTTTGCCACATTTGGCAAGAATGTGCCTCACAGAGGCGGTTTCACTCAGACCATCGATGCAACCTACCTAACGCCACTCACCAAAGACAACAAACTCTGGCTGGCTCTGGGTACTTATATCAACAACGTAAACTATGGTGGAGACAGTTATCATGACGGTGGAGTCTACGGCATTCTAGGCTACCAGTTTAATGAGCATTGGGAGGCTTACGTTTACGGTCAGCTTAGTGTAGCCAACAATTACAATTCTCTCTACGGCCGTTATGGCGGTTATGGCTATGGCTATGGCCCCTACGGCTATTCGCCTTGGGGCTACGGAATGTATCCTTGGGGTATGGGCAGAGGAATCATGCCGGGTGGCTACGGAATGGGAGTACCAGGCGCCAACGTTTTAGGAGCCGGTGTAAGATACACTAATTCCAAAAAGACTTTCTCTATCGGCTTAAACGTAGAAGGAGTATGGTATGATAATAAGACGCCGTCCTATTTCAAGCAATACGACTATCCTGTGCCAAAGGCGCCTGAAAAGGATTAAGGAAAAAGATAAAGCATAAAAAGAAAAAAGAGGTTCACTTTTCAATATAATCATATTGAAGTGAACCTCTAAGTTTATTCTGAAAAGAATCAGTTTACATAGAATCATCTCTCTCCATGAGATTATACCTATGAGTTTAGATTCTATTCAGCGAGAATCTGGACTATTCTTTCTGCTGAGCGGCCATCCCATCTGTCAGGAATGCCCGCTTTCTTCCATTCACCCTTCAGAAGTTTCTGCATAGTTTGCTTCAGTAACTCCGGATCTTCAGCAACCAATTCGTTTGTACCCACCTTTACGGTTTCAATATGCTCAGTATAGCTGTTGAGCGTAATGCAAGGAACCCCATTGAAGGTAGCTTCTTCAGCCACATTACCCGAATCGGTAATCACACCTTTGGCGTGAGCTGTAAGATAAGCAAACGACAGATAATCGAGCGGCTGAACCACCTGGATTCCACTCTGATGATTACTCTCTTCCTGATAAGCCTTGAATGCGAGCACGAAGCCCAAGGCTTTACCTCGAAGCGGAGCAATCACCTTCACTCCAGCCTGGCGCGCCTCTTCATCTATGACAGAAATGAGCGATTTCATCTCATCAATGTTATTGACGATGGCCTTGCGGTTCAAGGTCAAAACCATATATTCGCCTTCTTTCAGATGAAACTCGTCCATGACTTCCGGACGCTGCATTTTAGACTGAAGGAAGCGGATGTTGTCGATAAGCACATTTCCTACCATGTAAACCTTAGACAATTCTGCACCTTCCTTGTTGGCGATGCTGTTGTTTGAAATGCCAGCGGTAAAGAGAACATCTGACAAGCCATCAATCACCAGACGGTTGATTTCCTTTGGCATGGTAATGTCAAAACTGCGGGTTCCGGCTGCAATATGAGCAAGCTGCACACCCTGCTTCTTGGTAACAATAGCCACAGCCATGGTTGAAGCCAGATCATCAACCACAATGACAATATCTGTAGCATTCTGCTGCAGATAGCGCTCAAACTGACCCATCACCTGTCCGGTAAGTTCGTTCATGTTTGGACAGTCTACGCCGAGATAAGCATCCGGTTTCTGAATGCCTAAGTCATCGAAAAGAGAAGATTCCAAAGTCGGGTCATCCTCTTTTCCCGTGTAAACCAACTGATAGCTGATTTCGTTACCAGCTTCCTGAGCATTACGAATTGCTCTAATTACGGGCGCAACCTTGATAAAGTTAGGTCTTGCACCTGCAACGATACAGATTTTCTTCATTTTTATCCTGTTTTATATATTTACTGAAGTTACAGTTTACTGATATCAGAGTGCTTTATTTCTTGAGTCAAAGGGCATTATCCATTGACTCAGAGGTCTTTATCCCTTGAAAAGGTCTTTAATTCCTCCGATAGAGCCCAAGAGATTGGTTGCCTCGTATGGCAGATAAACCACCTTATTATCCTTACCCTGAGCCACTTCCTGCATCATGCTGATGTATTTCTGAGCCAAGAGATAGTTGGCAGGATTCGTACTCTGCCCTACAGCTTCCGTAATCTTCTGAATGGCAATAGCCTCGGCCTCAGCCTTACGGATACGGGCAGTAGCCTCACCTTCTGCATTCAAGATAGCCTGCTGTTTGGCAGCCTCAGCCTTGTTCACGATGGCAGCCTTCTCACCTTCTGAGAGCAGACGTTGCTTTTCCTTCTCACCTTCTGAAGTCAGGATGGTAGCTCGCTTGTTGCGTTCTGCCTGCATCTGCTTTTCCATCGCCTGGAGCACACTCTCTGGAGGTGTAATATCCTGCAACTCTACTCGGTTTACCTTGATTCCCCACTTATTGGTTGCATCATCCAAAACCGCACGGAGTTTGGTGTTAATCGTATCGCGGGAAGTAAGCGTCTGGTCAAGCTCCATCTCACCTATTATATTACGCAAGGTGGTTTGTGTCAACTTCTCTATAGCGTTTGGCAGATTATTGATTTCATACACACTCTTGAATGGGTCTACAATCTGGAAATAGAGCAACGCATTTATCTGCATCTGGATATTATCCTTAGTGATTACATTCTGACGGTCGAAGTCATAAACCTGTTCACGAAGGTCGATGCTGTTTGTATAAAGGTATCTTCCGTTTCTCATCGCCACAATATCCTTTGCATGGTCAATGAAAGGAATGATGACATTAATACCCGGCTTGAGCGTGGCAAAATATCGTCCGAGACGCTCTATGATTTTCGTCTCACTCTGAGGGATGATAACGATGGTTTTCTTAACCACTACGAGTGCAAGTACTACTAGAGCTACCAGCACATAAATTCCTATGTTCATGATGTTTATACGATTAAGTGAATAATGTTGACTCTAAACTTTCCTACTTAAACTTTTTCTACCTTGAGGATGATAGATTCGTGACCTAAGATGCGAACCTTATCGCCTACGGCAAGCGGTTCGGCAAGATGCGGAGCTTCTGCTTTCCAATCATCTCCATCCAGCTTCACTCTACCATATCCTCCGGCAGGAATCATCTCGGTCACTTCCCCAATCTGTCCAGCCAGCGCATCGGCATTACTGCGGCGGTCTTCCCCACCCTTGTGTAGCGATTTCAGCAGATGCGGACGAACCAACCAGATGCTAAGCATAGAGCAGATAGCCCAAACCACTACCTGCACCCAGAAAGGTGCTCCTACTAATGCCACAGGAATGCTGATGAGCGCACCAATGGCAAAACAAGTAACATAGAAATCGCCGGAAGACAACTCTAAGATGAGGCAGATGAACATCACCGATGTCCATATCAGCCAAAGGTTATGAGATAAATACTCCATACTTAACTATTTTAATTTGATTCTTCTGATTCGAGAGATTCAGAAAATTCCTTATTTTCTGCGGGTTGTAGTCTTCTTTTTTCTACTGGTCTTCTTGGTTGTAGAAGTCTTGCTCGTAGAACCTACCTTATAAGTTGTCTGAGGCTTATAATACTTCAGCGCAGTAGGCATTTCCTTCTGCAAGGCAGCAATACGCTTGGCGTCTGAAGGGTGATCACTGAAAATATCACTCTGATTGCTGCTAGAGCCCTGTGACATTCTCTTCCAGAAAGGAATGGCCTGCTGAGGATCGTAACCTGCCATGGCAGCGAAGATAAGCCCCATGTAATCTGCCTCGGTTTCATTATCACGGGAATACTTCAGATTGCGGAATGAGAAATACTGTCCGGCAACTGCACTTGCCACATTTCCTACACCATTACCTACTGTCTGGTTCAACACAGTTCCCAGGATGCTTGTACCGGTTTGCTGATTCTGCTGTTTGGTGAGCTGCTCAGCACTATGCTTAGCCACAGCATGAGCTATTTCGTGACCCAAAACGATTGCCAAACCGGTTTCATTCTGAGTGTAAGGCAAAAGTCCTTCATAAACCACGATTTTACCGCCAGGCATACAGAATGCATTGGCAGACTTATCTTGTACCAGATTGAATTCCCATGAATAATTCTTCACGTCGGCTTCAAATCCGTTCTGCTTCAAATAGAGTTCAACAGCATTGGCAAGTCTTTTTCCTACCCGCTGAACCATCGCTGTATTGGCTGCATTGGTCGACTTCTTGGCAGAAGCCATGTACTTTGTGTATTCCTGATTAGACAGACTGAGAACCTGCTCATCTGATACAGAGATGCGATGAGTGCGACCGGTCAGAGGCACCGTCTGAGTAGTGCCGCAAGATGACAGCGCAAGAGCAGCCACAACCGTCAAAACTAAAACCTTAAACTTTTTCATCTTAACTTACTTATGTATATTAAATATGTTTATTCATTAAGTTTATGTGCTGTTTGAAACACATTTTCTCTGCAAATATACTATTTCTAGTTGAAACCACCAAAGAAAAATGAGAAAAACATGAAATATAACCTAAAAATAACACAAGATAACTGACAAAAAAGGGGCGTACGAAAAAAAGATGGCAAAAAAATAAGGTGTGGCACACTCTTTGCAGTTTCGCAAAACCGTCAGACTGCCAGATGACAGCTGCCCGAGAAAGCAGCATTATCAGCAGACTGGGTTTAAGAAGTATAACATTAAAATATTTTAATATGAACGCAAAGAAGGAAGTGCCTGTATTGCTCTTGACAGGCTACCTGGGTAGTGGAAAGACAACCCTTCTCAACAAGATTTTAGCTAACGAAAAAGGTATTAAGTTTGCCGTCATCGTCAACGATATTGGTGAAGTCAATATTGATGCAGCCCTGATAGAAAAAGGTGGCGTAGTAGGTCAGAAAGATGATTCGCTCGTTTCTCTCCAGAATGGTTGCATCTGCTGCACATTGAAGATGGACCTGGTAGAACAGCTCAAGGAAATCGTAGACATGAAGCGTTTCGATTACATTGTCATCGAGGCTTCCGGAATCTGCGAGCCTGCTCCTATAGCACAGACCATCTGCTCTATCCCATCCCTCGGTCCTCAGTACATCGAGAATGGCATTCTGCGCCTTGACAGCATCGTTACCGTAGTAGATGCTTTGCGCATGAAGGATGAATTCTCCAACGGCAGCGACCTGATGAAGAAGAATATGGATGAGGAAGATTTGGCTTCGCTCGTCATCCAGCAGATTGAGTTCTGTAACATCATTCTTCTGAACAAGGCTGCAGAGGTTGAGCCTAAGGAGCTCGAGCACCTGAAGCAGATTATCCGCGCCATCCAGCCTAAGGCAGAAATCTTTGAATGCAACTATGGTGACGTTGACTTGAATCTGATTGTCAACACCAAGAAGTTTGATTGGGAAACCGTATCCACTTCAGCCGGTTGGATTCAGGAGATTGAATCAGAAAGAAACGAAGAGCATGAAGAAGATGATGATGACGAACATGAGCATCATCACCATCATCACGATCATGACGAGGAAGACGAACATGAGCATCATCATCACCATCATCACGACCATGACCATGATCATGAAGGCGGAGAAGTTGAGGAATACGGAATCGGCACCTTCGTTTACTATCGTCGCAAACCTTTCGACCTGGGTCTCTTCGATGATTTCGTAGCAAGAAAATGGCCTAGAGACGTGGTTCGCGCCAAGGGAATCTGCTATTTCGATGATGAGCGCGACATGTGCTACGTGTTCGAACAGGCTGGCAAGCAGAAGACTGTAAAGCAGGCTGGTCAATGGTTGGCTACTATGCCGAAAGACGAACTCGCCCAGGTCTTGATGAATAACCCACAGCTGCAGAAGGAATGGGATCAGGAATTGGGCGACCGCATGATAAAAATCGTATTCATCGGTCAGCATATCAAGGAGCAGAAAGATGCTATTATTGCTGAACTCGACAAATGTCTGGCATAAAACAGATTAAAGAAGTAGACAAGCAGAACAGAAGTCTATCTTCAGAACAAATATTGCAGAATCTTATTCTGCCCAGTTCTTAGCAAAAAGCAAAGGAAAAATAGCTCAAAATGAGCAGGAAACAAGAAAAACGGAGGAAAACGAACAAAAAAGTGAAGTTTTTCCTCCGTTTTTTAGTTTAATTCGTTTTTTTTTGTTAATTTTGCACCCGAATAATAAAAGCGTAATAAATATGAAGACAAACTTCAGACCGGCGTATATAAAGGACTTTGCTGCTTGCTGGAAAGTCATCGACCAGGCTCGCCAAAGTATGATAGAATCGGGACGTCATCAATGGACTGAGGAATATCCATCAGAAAAAGACATCAGAAAAGACATAGAAAATGGCAACGCCTTCGTTCTGACAGTAAACGAAGAGGTGGTTGTCTATGGAGCAGTCATATTGAATGGTGAACCCAAATATAAGAAATTAGTAGGCAACTGGATTACTGATGGCGATTATTATGTAATACATCGCTTTGCTACGTTGCCTAGTTTCCAGCGTGAAGGTTTGGCGCGTATTTTCATCAGTAAGGTGAACAGCATGTGCGAGGTAGAAAAAATACCTAGCATCAAGGTTGACACCAACTTTGACAATACGCCGATGATTAACCTTCTGTCTTCGATGGGTTTCTGCATCTGCGGACGTGTAAACTATGGAGGAAACAGAGGTCAGCGTTTCGCCTTTGAAAAACTCTCCATAGCCATGGAACCTGCAGAATAATTCCTGACCATCGAAAAACACAACATTTGATAAACATCCTCAAACATTCATTATGGAAGAGAAACTATTGCAGATGAAGAGCTTGGTTGAAAGACTCAACCAAGCTTCGGATAGTTATTATAACGGAAAAGGCGAACTCATGACAGACTATGAGTGGGACGCCCTTTTCGACCAGCTCAAGAGATTGGAAGAGGAAACAGGCGAAATTCTGCCTGACTCCCCAACTAATCGCGTGTCAGAAGATTCTATCGTAGGTAAGAAAGAGGAGCATGAATTTGCCGCCCTCTCTCTGGCAAAGACCAAACAGGTAAGTGATCTTGTAAAATGGGCAGAAGACCGCCCTATCTGGATTTCATGGAAACTGGACGGACTGACCCTCGTAGTAACCTACGACGGCGGAAAACTCACCAAAATCGTTACCCGCGGTAACGGACACATCGGCACCAACATTACCCACTTGGCTCCAGCCATTTCAGGCATTCCTGCTGCCATTTCAGAGAAAGGACATCTTGTAGTAAGAGGAGAAGCCGTCATTTCGTATACTGATTTCGAACAGTTCATCATCGAAAGCGAAGGCGATTACGCCAATCCACGAAACCTCGCTTCAGGCTCACTCACGCTGAAGGATATTGAAGTGGTGAAGCAGCGCCACATCCAATGGATTCCGTTCACCCTGGTTTATACTGAGCGGGAACTTACCTCATGGGGCGAACGCATGCAGATGCTGAAAGACCTGGGAATGAATCCTGTAGAACGTGAGCGTATTGACCACCCTACCACAGAAAATATCCAGCAGGAAATAGACAAGTTTACGGAGAAGGTGACAAGCAAGAAGAATCCTTTCCCGGTAGACGGACTGGTGATTTGCTACGATGATACGGCTTATGCAGCTACGGGGTCGGTTACAGGTCACCACGCTACGAGGGCAGGATTTGCCTTTAAATGGCAAGATGAACATGCTGACACCGTACTCGACCACATCGAATGGTCGTGCGCAGCCAGCACCATCACGCCTGTAGCTGTTTTCAAACCGGTAGAACTTGAAGGAACCACCGTGCAGCGTGCCTCGCTCTGCAATGTAAGCGAATGCGAGCGTCTGGGCATTGGCGACAAGGGAACCAGACTGCAGGTCATCAAGGCCAATAAGATTATCCCGAAGGTAATCAATATTACAGAGGTTGTGGGGAGTTTTGTCATTCCCAACGAATGTCCGGTTTGCCATGCGCCAGCCGTAGTGCGCGAGAGTGAGAGCGGCACCAAGACTCTCCATTGCACCAATGCAGCCTGCCCAGCCAAACAACTTAAGAAATTTGCCCGCTTCGTCAGCAAGGAAGGAATCAATATTGACGGAATCTCAGAACAGACTGTCTGGAAATTCATCAATCATGGTTTTATCAGGGAATATGCTGATTTCTACAAACTGAAGAATTATGCGTTCGAGATTTCCTGTTTCGAAGGATTTGGCAAGAAGAGCGTAAGCAATCTTCTGGAGAGTGTTGAGAAGAGCCGCCATACTGATGGCCGTCATCTGCTCTACGCCTTGAATATTCCGCTTTGCGGCGGCGATGTGGCTAAAAAACTGCTCAGCCGTTACAAGGTGAAGGAACTGATAGAAACGGCGCGCCTGAGCATGTTCGATGATGAGTTTGCAAGCATTGATGGTATTGGACCTGAAAAGAGTGCCAAGTTTGTCGCCTGGTTCAAGGATGATGTTCATTTCCAGCATGTGCAGCATCTGCTGTCCGAGCTGATTATCGAGGAGCAGGAGCCTGTAGAAACGGGAGACAAATGTCAGGGGCTGACTTTCGTCGTAACGGGAGATGTGCATCATTACAAGAACCGCAACGAGCTGAAGGCTTACATTGAAAGCCAGGGCGGCAAGGTTACGGGAAGTGTAAGCAAGAGCACAAACTTCCTGATTAACAACGATGCTGCTTCGCAGAGTTCGAAGAACAAGAAAGCCCATGAACTCAATATTCCAATCATTACTGAGGATGAGTTCATAGAAAAGTTTCAGGAGTAAACAAGTGAATTATGCGAAATAAAAAGCGAAAGCCAGATTCCGGATTACGGACTTGGCTTTCGCTTTTCTAGTTTTAAGAACCTGCAAATTCTCTGTTATTATTCTCCCAGGAACTGACCCATGAAGAGAATGGCGCCACTGTTACGTTCGGTAATGAAATAAACGAATGGACGGTTGGCATGAAATTCTACACGCTTCATCTCGTGAGGACCCAGTGAGGTCAGCATCACAGCAGCTGTTACGGCAGCAGCCTTGGTTCCACGCTCGCTTACCTCAATCTTTGCCTTCTGCAACATCTTCGATACATAGAAACTGCCATTGGCAAAACGGCTGAAATCTGCCGTGCCTGGCTGGAAGATGCTTGGAGCGCCCAATTTACTGATAATCTGGTTGAGCGATAAATCCATCTCTGTGGTAAACTTAGGGAATTTTAAATCTACCTGGCAACGGTCCATGTCATTACTCAACTTCTGAAGTTTATCAGCATCCATCTCCTTCATCACCTCGCTGATGCTCTTGCCAACCTTAGGAAGAAGAACGGTCATCTGATAACTTCCATTTCCGTATGGCAGTTCTACAGCCTGCAACATATCATTTTCAATATAGGCAAACTTCTTGTTCTGGTGCATCATGTTCACCTTCTTAATATCGCGGGTGTAACCGCTGAAGTTCTCGAGGCGGGTGTTCTTCGCATCAAACTTCTCCTGCCAGGTTCCATTAAAATAAATAGCATTCAGGAGGTAAGAAACGGCTGCAGGGTCTACCTGGTCGATGATGCTAGGAATCATGCCTTTAGTCTGCTTCTTGCACCAGTCATTAATGCGAGTGGCAGATTTAGAATTGGTAAAGTCCATGCTCTCAACACCAGCCTGATAAGAATCGGCTACGGTACGAGCGAAATCGCTGTTCAGTCTGAAATTCTTGTTGATGGCGATAAAGTTGGCAATATTTACGGTTGTCTGCTTGTCGAGCTTGCCAGCCGAAAGCATCAGCGCCTTATAACAGTCGTTGAGTTCCTTTACGCTCACGCCCTCGCAACCGATTGCCTTCAGAATCTCCTGCTGAGTCTTGCCATCGGCACCATTTGCAAGCATTCCCATCAGATAGGCGATGCTCATTGGCGAAACCACCTCAGAATCCATGCCGCTAATCTGCTGATAGAGTTTGAAAGCGAAATCATTATTCTTCTTCACGATGTTCTGCTGAGCCTCTGAGAGGATAAGATAACTCTCGTCCATATCCTCATCTGCCGACGGACGGGCAGCCTCTGCCTCTGTTATCTTCTCAGCCTTTGTTGCGTTCTCATTCTGTGTATTCTTGCTAGTGCTGCAAGAAGTCATTGCCATTGCAGCTGAAGCTAAAATAGCTGCACTAAATACTTTCTTGTTCATATTTCTCTAATTTATTGGTTCATTTCAATGACTCAACGCTCCTGAACCCAAAGGGACAGTTCCTCTTTAAAAGGCTGTTCCCGAATCGGAATCTGAATCGTGAGTTCTGAAGATAAAATGAAAAATCGGCTAATCCTTGCACGGAAAAAGCCGATTTTACTATTTCTTAACAAAAAACATCTATGTTCTTTACAGAACGTGCGCATGTGGTTCAAGTACGGGCTGAAGGCCCAAAAGCTCCTAGCCCAGGGCATCGCCCTGGGTATAATAGCAATCAGCAAGGCGCCCTGTAAGGGCAAAAGCTTTATGTTTTGCCTGGAGTTTTAAAGCTTTTGCCCTTACAGGGCGACAGGTTTGCGTCCGTAATAACCCAGGGCGATGCCCTGGGCTAGGAGCTTCTGCCCTTTCAGGGCGTGTGGGGCTTACTTGCGAAACTTGAGTACTTTACAAAAAAATCAATGCAGCGGTGCCTCTTCCGAAGGTCTGCCAGGCTTTATTCTGAGATGATATCTGTTTCCATCATATTCCACGCGCATGATGTTCGTCCTGTTGGTCTTCATCTCATCGCTCGAATGAGCCACAAGATGTTCGTATAGATCTACTGCCACATGACCCATCGTTCTGCGCAGATTGATTTCGATGCAAGGAACCACGCCCAGTCCGGTTCTGTTTACGTCCTCACCTTCCTGATTCAGCACAGCCTCGCAGAATTCATCCTTCTCCCCTTTCGTGCAGATCATCATGTCAACGCCGAACGGACCACTGTAAATATCTTTCAGCGCCGGCTCCATTACCTCGATGATACGCTGTCTGATTCCGGCAAGCTGCGCCTCGCTTATGAGCGGTTTCATCATTTCCACCTTATCAGTTTCAGAGCAGAGCACATTGCCCGAATAGGCATTCTTGATCGTATCGAATAGCGAAAGACCGCGATAGAGCGCCTTGCCATCTTTCATTTCAAACTCCATGGCGAAATCTCTCACCTTATTATATAGGGGTTCTACGGTTACGCCGCCCTGATGATAAATCATGTTTGCCACCCATCTTTCGAAGGTAGGATAATCTCCGGCAGTTTTGAAGTCCTCAGCACTCACATATTTCACTCCCCTCCCGCTGCTGCTCCAGGGAGCCTTGACAACAGCTTTGCCGTGCTGGAGAATGAGCTCTTTGACGCGAGCCGTCTCAGTAACATATTCCACGCCACGCTGCAGATGAAGGGCAGCCCATTGCCTGCTGCTCACTTCGCGTACCTTATTTAATACAGCATCAGTCGTCAACATAATCTCCGGCATTCCCAAACGCTCCAACTCACCTTTCAGCGACAGGTTCCATCCCCAGGGATGAACACTGTCCAGAAATTCAGTCTTGAGCAGATGCTTCAGCTGAGGCTTGGTGATGAACTCAACCTTGCTGTTCAGTTCAGCCCCAAAATGGCGCACCCTGTTCTTCGCAAAATCAATATCATCCACAAGTACGAGGTCGCCCTCTTCCGCCCAAAGAGCCGGAATGAAAGCAAGATCACTTCTAAGTTGTCTACCCGCATGAGGCGCGGTGAACTGTTTCAGATTTGCAGCCAAAGCCAAATCATGTTCTGGATTGAAAATATGTAACTTCATGGTGCAAAGATATAAAGAAAAGTGCAAAAAAGGGCAGAAAATCCCCTTTTTTACTTAGACAAGTGCTAAATAATGAAAAAAAAGTTACTTTTTGCTATCTAGAGTTTGCAAATTAGAAATATTTAATTACCTTTGCATCGTAAAAACAATTAGAAACGATATAAACTCATGGAAGAAGCATTCTTCAGAACACATACATACCTCGTAGAGCATACGGACGCACCAGTAAGACGCACTCTGATGGACGAAATCGACTGGAGCGACCGTTTGATTGGCATAAAGGGAACACGCGGTGTAGGAAAGTCTACATTCCTCCTTCAATATGCCAAGGAGCACTTTGGCCCTACTGACCGCAAGTGTCTGTATGTGAATATGAACAATTTCTATTTTCAAAGCAGAGGAATCGCAGATTTTGCAGGTGACTTTGTTCGCCACGGCGGCAGAACCCTTCTCATCGACCAGGTCTTCAAGCAGTCGGACTGGAGCAAGGAACTGCGCAAATGCTACGACCTCTATCCAGAGTTAAGAATCGTGTTCACAGGTTCCAGCGTGATGAGACTGAAGGAAGAGAATCCTGAGCTCAATGGAATCGTGAAAAGCTATAATTTGCGAGGCTTCTCTTTCAGAGAGTTTATCAACCTGCAGACTGGCAACAGTTTCAAGCCATATACACTCGATGAAATCTTGCGCAATCACGAGCACATCATCAAGCAGATACTGCCTAAGGTGAGCCCGATGAAATACTTCCAGGACTACTTGCATCATGGATTCTATCCATTCTTCCTGGAGAATCGCAACTTCACAGAGAATCTACTAAAGACAATGAACATGACGACCGAGGTAGACATCCTCCTCATCAAGCAAATCGAACTGAAATATCTCACCAAGATCAAGCGGCTCTTCTATCAGCTAGCTGTAGAAGGTGCCAAGGCTCCCAACGTGAGCCAGCTTGCCGAAGAGATCAACACCAGCAGAGCTACGGTAATGAACTACATCAAGTATCTTGCTGATGCGCGACTCATCAACATGATTTACCCTACCGGGCAGGAGTTCCCAAAGAAACCATCCAAGGTGATGATGCACAACTCCAACCTGATGTACGCCATCTATCCTATCAAGATAGACAAGCAGGAGGTGATGGAAACATTCTTCGTCAACTCGGTCTGGAAAGACCACAAGGTAAGCCAGACCGGCAAGGACCACTACTTCATTGTAGATGGTGAGAAGAAGTTCAGAATCTGCGATGCGCAATCTCCAAACAAGGTGCGCAACAATCCCGACATCATCTACGCCCGATACAATACCGAGGTAGGCAAGGACAACAGGATTCCGTTATGGCTTCTGGGGTTCCTTTATTAGGGAATGTTGAATGTTGAATTGCCTAACGGCATCAGCATGAAGACACATAAGGGCGCAAGCCTAACTCAACAATCAACATTCAACACTCAACATTAGAATAAGAACATTAGAATAAGAATGAATTAAATACAAAACATTTTTAATATTTTATCTAAAAGTAAAATGGCTAAAGAGAAAAAATTTATCACTTGTGATGGTAACACAGCTGCCGCACACGTAAGCTACATGTTTACTGAGGTTGCTGCTATCTACCCTATTACTCCATCATCACCAATGGCGGAGCATGTAGATGAATGGGCTGCCAAAGGTCGTAAGAACCTTTTCGGTCAGCGAGTTTCTATCCAGGAAATGGAATCAGAGGCTGGTGCTGCCGGTGCAGTTCACGGTTCTCTCCAGGCTGGTGCCTTGACTTCAACTTACACTGCTTCTCAGGGTTTGTTGCTGATGATTCCTAACATGTACAAGATTGCTGGTGAGTTGCTCCCTTGCGTGTTCAACGTATCAGCTCGTACATTGGCTTCTCACTCACTTTGTATCTTCGGTGACCACCAGGACGTAATGGCTTGCCGCCAGACAGGTTTCGCTATGTTCTGCTCAGGTTCTGTTCAGGAGGTTATGGACCTCTCTGCAGTTCCTCACTTGGCTACATTGGAGACAAAGGTTCCTTTCATTAACTTCTTCGACGGTTTCCGTACTTCTCACGAGTACCACAAGATCGAGGAGATGGATATGGAAGACATCCGTCCATTGGTTAAGGAAGAGTTCATCGAGGACTTCCGTAACCGTGCTTTGACTCCTGAGCGTCCTGTTACTCGCGGTACTGCTGAGAACCCAGAGACATTCTTCACTCACCGTGAGGCTTGCAACACTTACTACGATGCAATCCCTGAGGTAGTAGAGAAGTACTGCCAGGAGATGACTAAGATTACTGGCCGTGAGTATCACCTCTTCAACTACTATGGTGCTGAGGATGCTGAGAACATCATCATCCTGATGGGTTCTGCTACAGAGCCAGCTCGCGAGGCTATCGACTACTTGAACAAGCAGGGCAAGAAGGTTGGTATGGTTGCAGTTCACCTCTTCCGTCCATTCTCTGTTGACTTCCTGAAGAAGACTATCCCAGCTACAGTTAAGCGTATCGCTGTTCTCGACCGTACTAAGGAGCCAGGTGCAGAGGGTGAGCCATTGTACCTCGACATTAAGTCAGCTCTCTACGATGACGAGCGCAAGCCATTGATCGTTGGCGGTCGTTATGGTCTCGGTTCTTCTGATACAACTCCAGCTAAGATTGTTGCTGTATTCAAGAACCTCGAGTTGCCACAGCCAAAGAACCACTTCACTGTAGGTATCGTTGATGACGTTACATTCACTTCTCTCCCAGAAGAGGAGGAGATTCCAATGGGTGGCGACGACTTGTTCGAGGCTAAGTTCTACGGTTTGGGTGCTGACGGTACTGTTGGTGCTAACAAGAACTCAGTTCAGATTATCGGTAACAATACTAACAAGTATTGCCAGGCATACTTCTCTTACGACTCTAAGAAGTCTGGTGGTTTCACCTGCTCTCACTTGCGTTTCGGCGACAGCCCTATCCACAGTGCTTACCAGGTAAATACTCCTAACTTCGTAGCTTGCCACGTACAGGCTTACCTCCACATGTACGATGTAACTCGTGGTTTGCGTAAGAACGGTTTCTTCCTGTTGAACACTATCTTCGATGGTGAGGAGTTGGTTAACTTCATCCCTAACAAGGTAAAGCGTTACTTCGCTCAGAACAACATCACTGTTTACTATATCAACGCAACTAAGATTGCTCAGGAGATTGGTCTCGGTAACCGTACCAACACCATCCTCCAGTCTGCATTCTTCCGTATCACAAAGGTTATTCCTTTGGATCTCGCTGTAGAGCAGATGAAGGCATTCATCGTTAAGTCTTACTCTAAGAAGGGTCAGGACGTTGTAGACAAAAACTTCGGCGCTGTTGACCGTGGTGGTGAGTACAAGCAGTTGGCAGTAGATCCAGCTTGGGCTAACCTCGCTGACGATGAGGCTAAGGAGGATAACGCTCCAGCATTCGTTAAGGAGCTCGTTCGTCCTATCAACGGCCAGGCAGGTGACCTCTTGAAGGTTTCTGACTTCGTTAAGCACAACACAGTTGACGGTACATGGCAGAACGGTACTGCAGCATTCGAGAAGCGTGGTGTTGAGGCATTCGTACCAGTATGGAACGTTGAGAACTGTATCCAGTGTAACAAGTGTTCATTCGTTTGTCCTCACGCAGCTATCCGTCCATTCGTATTGACCGACGAGGAGCTCGCAGGCATCGAGGGTCTCCAGACTCAGGATGTTAAGGCACCTAAGGCTTTGGCTGGAATGCACTTCCGCATCGAGACATCAGTACTCGACTGTCTTGGTTGTGGTAACTGTGCTGACGTCTGCCCAGGTAAGAAGGGTGAGAAGGCGTTGACAATGGTTCCATTCAACGTAGACGCAGAGGATATGGTCAAGGAAGCAGCTAACTGGGAGTACCTCGTACACAAGGTAGCTTCTAAGCAGGATCTCGTAGACATCAAGCAGAGCCCTAAGAACTCTCAGTTCGCTCAGCCATTGTTCGAGTTCTCTGGTGCTTGCTCTGGTTGTGGTGAGACTCCATACGTTAAGTTGATTTCTCAGCTCTTCGGTGATCGTCAGATGATTGCTAACGCTACTGGTTGTTCTTCTATCTACTCAGCTTCTATCCCATCTACTCCATATACAAAGAACGCTAAGGGTCAGGGTCCTGCATTCGACAACTCATTGTTCGAGGACTTCTGCGAGTTCGGTCTCGGTATGGTAATGGGTAACAAGAAGATGAAGGAGCGCATCGCTCACTTGCTCGAAGAGGCTAAGGCTAGCGAGAAGGTTTCTGCTGAGTTCGTAGCTGCTGCTGACAAGTGGATGGCTAACATGAACGATTCTGAGGGTTCTAAGGAGGCTGCTGCAGAGTTGAAGCCTCTCATCGCTGCCTGCGCTGAGAAGGGCTGCCCTATCTGCAAGGAGCTCAAGACTTTGGATCACTACCTCGTTAAGCGTTCACAGTGGATCATCGGTGGTGATGGTGCTTCTTATGATATCGGTTACGGTGGTCTCGACCACGTATTGGCTTCTGGTGAGGATGTTAACATCCTGGTACTCGATACTGAGGTTTACTCTAACACTGGTGGTCAGTCTTCTAAGTCTACTCCACTCGGTGCTATCGCACAGTTCGCTGCTCAGGGTAAGCGTATCCGTAAGAAGGATCTCGGTTTGATGCAGACTACATACGGTTACATCTACGTAGCTCAGGTAGCTATGGGTGCTGACAATGCTCAGACATTGAAGGCTATCCGCGAGGCTGAGGCTTATCCAGGTCCATCACTCATCATCGCTTACGCACCATGTATCAACCACGGTTTGAAGCGTAAGGGCGGTATGGGTCGCTCACAGCACGAGGAAGAGTTGGCTGTTGAGTGCGGTTACTGGCACTTGTGGCGTTACAACCCACTGTTGGCTGATGAGGGTAAGAACCCATTCACACTCGACTCTAAGGCTCCTAACTGGGATAACTTCCGCGACTTCCTGCTCGGTGAGGTTCGTTACCTCTCTGTACAGAAGGCATTCCCTAAGGAGGCTGATGAGCTCTTCTCTCAGGCAGAGAAGATGGCTAAGCTCCGTTACCAGACTTACGTTCGTAAGAGCCAGGAGGACTGGAGCGAGCAGATCTAATCTAGCGATATTTCAATAGGTTAAATATATCATCTCCGAAGACCTTGGTTGCGTTCTGCAATCAAGGTCTTTTTTGTTTAAAAATGCTCCATATTCATGTAAAAATTGGGAATAAGTGATGAAACATAGGGAAAAATCGTGATTTTGGGATTGAGTTCTTCAGGGGCAATTCAGAATAGTTTTGTAAAGAAAACAGAACATTCACATGTGGTATAAGACGGGCTATGAGCTTCTGCCCTTTCAGGGCGTATTGAGTAATCTCAACCGTACAGATCGAACTATTGCGGATTTTTAATCCACTAAAAGGACCGGCGCAAGAAGCGCAATCAGACTGAGTAATGTAAATTATCCTTACCTACACAAAACAGAAACCAAAAGAGGCAAAAATCAGTGCTTTTTAGTGATTTTTCGAATGAAAAACGCAAAATAAGAGGGGTAGGATGATGTTTTACCCCCTCTACTAAGAGTGAAAAATGCACCTCCTCGGACTTCAAAACCCTATCGATTTTAGATATTTTTGACCGAAACAAAAGCGAAACAAGAGGTAAATAGAGGACATTAGAGTACGAATAAGGCATAATCATATAGTGACAGATATAGATTAGGTTACACCAATGCTATTGAAGTAATTCTATATATAAATTCCGTATAGTGCTAACAATTAACACTTTAGCATATCTCACCTTTCATCATTTCACATAGTCTCAAATATTATAATCCGGTCATTTCCGGTCATGGTCATTTTCGGTCATTTTTATTTCGGGGGAGAAAATGGTCACCTATAGTATAATATAAATAATATTTATATTTACTATAGCTCAAAATGACCAAACTCTTTTTTGAAAATGACCGAAAATGACCATGACCGAAAATGACCGCTTGCCACTCTGGTTCTCAATGCCCCCATTCACCCCCATTTACGTTAACCTGCAATAAAGTTCAGCTAGAAAGCCAATAGAAATCAGTATCAATCAATCACTTACACTACTTCTCCGAAAGAAAGTCAGGGTAAAAGCTTGCATTCTGCCCAAAAATGTTGTATCTTTGCACCGGCAATCGAAAGAACAGCCTTTTGCACCTTGCTCAGGTCTTCTCTTAAGACCAACACGGGTCATAAATGATGGCAGGCGCTGGTCATCAATGAAGACCACGAAAACGGCAGGAACGGGGCGTTCTGGGGAGTTGCTTAAAGAAACAAAAATTTGAACAAGAAGAAAATAATATGATTACAGTTGATGGATTGACCGTAGAATTTGGCGGCACCACCCTATTCAAAGACATTTCCTTCCAGATCAACGAGAAGGACCGTATAGCCCTGATGGGAAAGAATGGCGCAGGAAAGAGCACATTGCTCAAGATCATCGCCGGTGTGAGAAATGCTACTCGTGGCACCGTTTCCGCTCCCAAGGATTGCGTCATCGCCTATCTGCCTCAGCATCTGATGACCGAAGACGGCAGAACCGTATTCGAGGAAACCTGTCAGGCGTTTGCCCATCTGCACGAAATGCAGGCTGAGATTGACCGCATCAACAACGAGCTCACCACCCGTACCGATTACGACAGCGATGATTACATGCAGCTCATTGAGAAAGTATCCTCTCTCTCAGAGAAATTCTACGCCATCGACATGACTCATTTCGAGGAAGATGTAGAGAAGACGCTGCTCGGTCTCGGTTTCGAGCGCTCTGATTTCAACCGCCCTACAAGCGAGTTTTCGGGAGGATGGAGAATGAGAATAGAGCTGGCAAAACTGCTCTTGAAATCGCCAGACGTACTGCTGCTTGATGAGCCAACCAATCATCTCGACATTGAATCTATCGGCTGGCTCGAAGGCTTCATCATCAACAGTTCTAAAGCAGTAGTTGTCATCAGCCACGACCGAAAATTCGTTGACGACATTACAACAAGAACCATCGAAGTAACCATGGGCCGCATCTACGACTACAAAGCCACTTACAGCCAATATCTGGAACTGCGCAAGGAACGCCGCGAACAGCAGATGAAGAAATATGAGGAACAGCAGAAGATGATTGCCGAGACCAAGGACTTTATAGAACGCTTCAAAGGCACTTATTCTAAAACCTTCCAGGTGCAGAGCCGCGTGAAGATGCTGGAGAAACTGGAACTTATCGAAGTGGATGAAGAAGATACAAGCCGCCTCCGACTCAAGTTCCCGCCGAGCCCACGAAGCGGTGCTTATCCGGTTCAGATGAGCGACGTGGCGATGTCGTTTGATGGCAAGAAGATTTTCAGCGGCGTGAATCTTACCGTAGAAAGAGGCGACAAGATTGCCTTCGTGGGAAGAAACGGAGAGGGTAAGTCAACGCTTGTGAAATGTATCATGGGTCAGCTTCAGAACGAAGGAAAGTTGGAATTGGGACATAATGTGCAGATAGGTTATTTCGCCCAGAACCAGGCTTCACTGCTCGATGGCGAACTTACCGTATTCCAGACCATTGATGATGTTGCCAAAGGTGAAATCCGCAACAAGATACGCGATTTGCTCGGAGCATTCATGTTTGGCGGAGAGGATTCTACCAAGAAGGTGAAAGTATTGTCGGGAGGTGAGCGCACCCGCCTTGCCATTCTCAAACTGCTGCTGGAGCCGGTGAATCTGCTGATTCTCGATGAGCCTACCAACCACCTCGACCTGAAGACCAAGGATGTGCTGAAACAGGCCTTGCTCGATTTCGACGGAACGCTCATCGTGGTTAGTCACGACCGTGATTTCCTCGATGGTCTTGTCAGCAAGGTTTATGAGTTCGGTCATGGTCGCGTCCGCGAACATCTCTGCGGCATTTACGAATTCCTGGAATCTAAGAAGATGGAAAATCTTCAGGAACTGGAGAAGAAACAATAACCCCCTATTCTATTGTTTCCTTATCAAAAAATATTTCAAGCATAAAACAAAAAGTCCTGATGTTTCAAACAAACGAAACATCAGGACTTTATTTTTTTCTATCTATTCGGAAAAACCATTCCCGAAAAATTCTATTCGGAAAAACTTCCTTCCGGAATTACCAAAGCTCCAGGCGCTGGTTCTTAGGAATGAACAGCTTGTCGCCCTGCTTTACACCAAATGCCTCATACCATGCATCGATGTGAGGAAGCGCACCATCAACACGCCACTTGCCGAGAGAATGAGGATCATTCTTTACGCGGTTGCGGATTTCCTTATCAGTAATGTTCTGTCCCCAAACACCTGCATAGGCGAGGAAGAAACGCTGGTCAGGAGTGAAACCATCCTTGTTCTTCAATGGCTTCTTAGCAGTAGCATTCTTGAAGGCATTGTATGAAACCATCAAACCACCATGGTCGGCAAGGTTCTCGCCGAGGGTGAAACGGCCGTTGGCATTCAGATCAGGCAACACCTTGATGTTACTGAAGAAATCAGCATACATATCAGCACGCTTGTTGAAACCTTCTGCATCTTCAGCTGTCCACCAGTCCTTCAGATTACCGCTAGCATCATACTGACGACCCTGATCATCGAATCCGTGAGTCATCTCATGACCGATTACTACGCCGATAGCACCATAGTTGAATGCAGCATCAGCCTTAGGATCGAAGAAAGGATACTGGAGAATACCAGCTGGGAAGCAGATCTCATTGGTAGTAGGATTGTAGTAAGCGTTCACGGTCTGAGGAGTCATGAACCACTCATCCCTATCTACTGGCTTTCCTGCCTTCTCTGCAATCTCCTTATCGTTGGCAAACTTGCGGCAAGCCATTACGTTCTCATAATAGCTCTTAGATGGGTCGATGCTGAGTTTGCTGAAATCAGTCCACTTGTTAGGATAACCAATCTTTACATAGAACTTGTCGAGTTTGTTGTGGGCAGCTTTCTTTGTAGCATCGCTCATCCAGGTCTGAGCATCGATACGCTGACCGAGGCTGATCTGAAGATTCTTCACGAGTGTCTCCATCATCTTCTTAGAGCTTTCTGGGAAATAGCGCTTGCAGTAGATGCGACCGAGTGCCTCGCCCAACTGAGCATCAACCTGAGTAGTAGCGCGCTTCCAAAGAGGATAATCCTCCTTACGGCCACTCATAGTCTTGCCGAAGAATTCGAAACGGGCTTCGCGAATCTCATCGCTAAGGTAAGAAGCAGAACTACTGATGATGTCCCACTCCATCAAAGCCTTCAGTGTGCCTGCACATTCTGCAGCTGCCACCTTGTCATAACCGGCGAAGAAAGCAGGCTGACCTACGATCATCTCCTTGAGATTTTCGCTTTTGATTCCCTCGGCGTTGGCAAGTGCCTCGAGAGGAATGTTAGGATAATTCTCCTTGAATTCTGCCAAGGTCATCTTGTTGTAGTTGGCCTGAGGATCACGAAGTTCGGTACGGCTCTTTGAGAAAGTAGCGAGCGTTGTTTCGTGAAGGAATACGGCAGAAGCCTTCTTGGCAGCTTCATCAGCAGAGAAACCGTAGAGCTGGAACATCTTGCTGAGGTAAGTCTTATAAGCCTCACGGATAGCTACAGTTGCAGCATCGTTGTTGAGGTAATAATCCTTGGCACCGAGAGTAAGACCGCCCTGCATCAGGATGTAGATGTTCATGGCTACGTTCTTCTCATCGGCATCGAAACCTGAGACATAGCCCAAACCGAGACCCATCCATGCATACTTAACCTGAAGCTTCTGAAGCTCGTCCTTGGTCTTGGCAGCTTCAATCTCATCCAACAGAGGCTTTACTGGAGCGATTCCAGCCTTGTTGCGGCTGTCAACATCCATAGAGAGTTTGTAGAAATCAGACAATTTCTGCTCAATGGTTCCAGCCTTGTAAGTCTTCTTCTGGAGTTCAGAAAGAATGGTGTTGATGCGCTTGTTGTTGTTCTCAGCCAGCTGGTCAAAACTGCCATAACGGCTGTAAGCGGCAGGAAGAGGATTGTTCTTCTGCCATCCGCCTGTAGCAAACTGATAGAAACTGTCTGCTGGCTTCACTGTCTGGTCGAGATTGCTCATGACAAGACCCGATTTATTCTGAGCATCAGCGCCTAATGGCAGAGCTGCGATCAGCATCATCGGTAAGATCATTTTCATTTTCATTTTCTTCTCTTTTTTATATTAATGTTATTATTATTTCGAAACTTCTTCCAGTTCTTCCGAAAGGAGCATCCAGCGCTCGTTCTCCTCATCAAGACTCTTCATGAGTTCAGTGTATTCGGTCACGAGTTCCATGTTGGTTGCATTTTCCGGTTTCATCAGGAGTTCATCAATCTCCTTCTTTCTCGCTTCCAGCTTCTCTATCTTCGCCTCACATTCCTTCACGGCTTTCTCAGCCTTACGGATCTTCTTCTGCTGTTCCTTATGTTCAGCGTAGCTCTGCTTGCCGGATGTGGCAGAGGCAAGACTGTCGGCTGTAGAACCTGATGCGACAGAAGAGCCGGAAGTATTGGCAGAAGGCGAACCGGCAGAAGCCATGCTCTGGTTGGCAAGAGCCTGATTGATGTTCTCGGCATTATGGGCACGGAGATAATCGTAAATACCACCGAGATGCTCACGAACCTTGCCGCCGCCAAACTCATAGACCTTATCAACCAGACCATCGAGGAATTCACGGTCGTGGCTCACGATGATGGCTGTTCCATCGAAAGCCTTGATGGCTTCTTTCAGCACATCCTTCGACTGCATGTCGAGGTGATTGGTAGGCTCATCGAGAATGAGGAGATTCACCGGTTCGAGCAGGAGCTTGATCATAGCCAGTCGGCTGCGTTCACCTCCACTCAGAACCTTGACAAACTTCTCTGAAGTCTCGCCGCCAAACATGAAGGCGCCCAGGAGATCGTTCACCTTCAGACGCATTTCGCCTGTAGCCACATTGTCGATAGTCTGGAAGATGGTAAGATTCTCATCCAAGAGCTGCGCCTGATTCTGGGCGAAATAACCAATCTGCACATTATGACCAATCTTGAGTGTTCCGGTGAAAGGAATCTCACCCATGATACATTTTACCAGGGTAGACTTACCCTCGCCGTTCTTACCCACGAAAGCCACCTTCTCGCCACGCTTGATGGTAAAGGTAACATGGTCGAAGATGGTGTGTGCGCCGTAATCCTTGCGCACCTCATCGCAGATGATAGGATAATCGCCACTTCTGAGACAAGGAGGGAATTTGAGGTGCATCTGCTTGTTGTCAACCTCATCCACCTCGATAGGCACGATTTTCTCGAGCTGCTTGATTCTGCTCTGCACCTGAACCGCCTTGGTTGGCTTGTAGCGGAACCGCTCAATGAAATCCTTGATGTCGGCAATTTCCTTCTGCTGGTTTTCGTAGGCACGGAGCTGCTGCTCGCGGCGTTCAGCACGCAACACCACATACTCATCGTATTTCACCTTATAGTCTTCTACCCTTCCGCAAGTAATTTCGAGGGTACGGTTAGTTACATTGTTGATGAAAGCACGGTCGTGACTCACCAGAACCACAGCCTTTGCACTCTGCGCCAGGAACTGCTCCAACCACTGGATACTTTCAATATCAAGGTGGTTGGTAGGCTCATCGAGGAGCAGGACATCAGGCTTCTGCAACAGAATCTTGGCAAGTTCGATACGCATTCGCCAACCGCCGGAAAACTCCTTGGTTGGGCGCTCGAAATCATCGCGCGTAAAGCCAAGACCGCTCAAGGTACGCTCTATCTCAGCCTCATAGTTTTCGCCACCCATCATCATGTAGCGTTCATGTTCCTGGGTAAACTTCTCTACGAGCTGAGCATAGCTTTCGCTCTCATAGTCGGTGCGGTCGGCCATTTCCTGCTGCATCTTGTCCAGACGCGCCTTCATCTCGGTATTATGGGCGAAAGCCTTGCGGGTTTCCTCTTTCACGGTCGTATCGTCCTGCAGTTTCATCACCTGTGGCAGATAGCCGATAGTGGTTTCGTTAGGGATAGCCACAACGCCATCAGTAGGTTTCTGCAAACCGCAGAGAATCTTGAGCATTGTAGATTTTCCCGCACCATTCTTACCCACCAGGGCAATGCGGTCGCGGTCGTTGATGACGAAACTTACATCATGAAAGAGAGGCTTAACGCCAAACTCTACTTTCAGTCCTTCTACTGAAATCATCTATTTTATTTTATAATTTACAATTAATAATTTACTGAACTATCGCACGTGGTTCAAGTACGGGCTGAAGGCCCAAAAGCTCTTAGCCCAGGGCATCGCCCTGGGTATAATGGCAGTCAACAATGCGCCCTGTAAGGGCAAAAGCTTTGTAAATTGCCTGGTACTTGAAAGCTTTTGCCCTTTCAGGGCGACAAACTTGCGTCCATGATTACCCAGGGCGATGCCCTGGGCTAGGAGCTTCTGCCCTTTCAGGGCGTGTGGAGCTCACTTGCGAAACTTGAATAATTTATAGTTTTCCTAACTCCTTTTACGGAATGAGCAGGGATGAATCTCCATAGCTCAGGAAACGGAAATCATGCGAAAGAGCATAATCGTAAACCTTCCTCCAATCGCCCTTGAGGAAAGCACTCACCAGAAGCAGGAGCGTACTCTGAGGCTGATGGAAATTGGTGACCAGCATCTTCACAATCTTATACTGATAGCCAGGAGCAATGATAATCTGCGTGCTGGAATGGAGAGCCTCCAAGCCGTTGCGGTCCAGATAATCGATGATTGCCTGGATAGCCTGCATCGGAGTGATTCCATCTACCAGATTGCCATCTTCAGAAAGCTCGTAAGGATCCCACTGTTTTACGTGCAAATCTTCTTCATTTGCCTCAGGATGCTTCAGCAGATGAACGCCCATGTAATAGAGGCTCTCGATGGTACGGACGCTGGTGGTTCCTACGGCAATGACCCGACACTCGTGCTTGATGAGTTTTTCCAGACTGCGACGATGAACAACAATATATTCCGTATGCATCTGATGACCTTCGATTTCAAGACTCTTCACCGGTTTGAATGTGCCGGCTCCTACATGCAGGGTTACTTCTTCGCGGTCGATTCCATGCGCATCAAGATCCTTGAGAACCGCATCGGTAAAGTGGAGCCCGGCAGTTGGAGCAGCCACACTTCCCTTGATTTTTGAATAAACCGTCTGATAGGTGGTCTTGTCGCTCTCCTCTGTCTTGCGGTTGAGATATGGAGGAATAGGCAACTCGCCTACTGCTTCGAGAATCTCAGCGAAAGACACCTTGTCGTTGTCCCAATCGAAGTCAACCCAGTAGTTGGTTCCTCCGCCTTTGGCAACCATTTCCTGCGCTTCAGAACCGAGAGCATCTCCGCGTCGCATGGTAGCGCTGAGCGTAAGCTTGTGGCCCTTGATTTCGAAATCACGCTTCAGGCTTCCCTCTTTCCATTTCTTCAGATTACCGATCATGCAGAGCCATGAACAATGTCCGGTGGTCTGGAACATGAGTTCATAATCAGTAGGTTCTGCAGGCTCCATCAAGAAAACCTCAATAAGCGCACCTGTTTCCTTGCGGAAGTGCAGACGCGCTTGTATCACCTTGGTATTGTTGAATATCATCAAGGCTCCTTGAGGGAGATATGTGGGAAGATGATGGAAAACATCATCGCTTACCTCGCCGTGCTTATAGACCAGCAGTTTGCTGTGGTCGCGCTGGGCGATAGGAAATTTTGCGATGCGCTCATCCGGTAAATCATAGTTATAATCACTAATTTTAATGTGTTTTGTATCCATTATTTATTTTACTTTTTGAACTTTCTATTTTGAACTTTTATTTCTTTACTAAAGATAAGCCATCTGACAGGTGGCATAAAACACAACCATGATAAGGGTAAATATCACTACAGTCATGATTTTATCTACATCATCATAGTCGTAACCCGTACTCGTATACTGGTTGGAAATATACTTAATCTTTGGGGAGATGCGGTAATACATCCTGATGTAGATAAGATAGACGACAACTCCCACCACAGCTCCGATAGCCAGACCGCAAAGAATGTCGACCGGATAATGAACACCCAGGTAAAGACGGGTCCAACAGTTTACGAGCGACCATAATAACAGGGTCCACGTAACCAGTTTGCTGCGGATAAGCAACGAGAAGAAGATGGCTAACGAAAGCGTATTGGCCGCATGAGCCGAACAGAAACTGAAACTCTTGAGGCGCATATTGTCAACCACCTGAACCGTATACTTGAATATCGGGTCGCTGGAAGGTCTGCATCTTTCAGCCAGCGGTTTGATGATTCCATCCACCAGTCCATCAGCCAGAAAGATACAGAGCACCGCTCCTCCTACCACGAGTGCAATCTGCCCCATCATCTCGTTGTTTCTTATCACAACAACGAAAAGGACGATATAAAGCGGAATCCATGTCCAGCCCGACGTAAGCGCCATCGCCATCTGATCGAGCCAGACATTCTCGCTGCCGTTAAACACATGCAACAGCTGCATGTCAAAATCTTGTATCCTACTAAAATCCATTCTCTTTATTTTAATCAGATTTTATCTTAATCAGATTTCCTCTATAGCCTTGGTTTCAATCCAGCCTTCTCTGCCGTCTCCTACCTTGATTTCACGCCAGCCTTTCATCGCCTTATCGGTAATATCAACGCGGGTTCCTTCATGCAGCAGGAAGAGGTCAACGCTCGTCTTGGCTGGAGTCTTCTTCACATTGACAGAAGGAGCGATGATGATGGCTCCCGTACGGTTGATGAGCATCTGCCGCTGCTGGTAAGCAAAGAGATTGCTCAGCAGGAAGACTGCCACGAAGAAGATTCCACCGAAGAAACCTATCTTGCGCAAAACGATATGCGAACCGAAGAGATAAACCAAGACCAGAACCAGCGCCATGATGATGGCTATGATGCCTGTCTTAGCCCAACAGTCAACACTCGTAAAGTTGACCAGCGCCTTCCACCAGGTTACGAAGAACATCTCGCTTTCCGGAGTAATCTTATCGATGGTCTTGCTACGTGCAAACTGCAGGTTGAAGCTGATGTCTTCATCGCCTGGCGAGAGCAGATGGGCACGCTCATAATTGAGCACAGCCTTGGTAATATTGTCTGTACGGTAATAAGCATTGCCCAAGTTATAGTAAACTTCGGCAGAAACACCATAGTTGTTCAATATTTCCTCATAGTCGCGTATAGCCTGCTGATAGTTACCTTTCTGATATTCCGTATCAGCATTGTTCTTGGTTACAGCGCCTGCAGAAACCGAGCAGCCCAACATTACCATGATCATCATGACGAACGAATATCCGGTTGCACTCTTCTTGCGCTGCTTACGCGTTGCATTGATAGCATTTTCTATATCCATAATAGCAGTCATTGCTGATTCGAATGTACGGTTCATATTGCCGGCAGGGTCGCCCGGCGCATAGCGTTCAAACTCACATTCATCGAGCGCAGTTGTAAACTTCTCGATAGTTCTCTCCTCTACACAATGTTTTTCGAGCATAGCCTGAATGTTTTCACGTGAGAGCTTTTCGGCAGGCATGTTGAGCTTGTAGCTTACATAGCCCCACAAAGCACGGAGCACTTCATCGTAGAATTCTTCCTGCTTGCCACCGAGCATCAGCAGATGAGCCTTCTTCAGACGCTTGGTTGCTATCTTGTTTGCCTTGTTGGAACGGACCTTTACAAGGTCGGCATTCTCGAGAGCACGGCGGCGGAAAACAATGAGCAGGGCAAAGAAGGCTGCCAATGGAACCAGCAGACTGGTCCAGTAGCCGAAGCTTCCGTAGAACATATCGTCAATATCATGGAGCTTAGACTTGCCCAGTTTCAGCGCATGAATATCCTTATCCTTGTTGCTGAAATCTGATGTTTCATTGTCTGAAGTTCCATCGCCCTTCTCTACATTCAGCGTGAACGGCTGGGTCTTGATTGTCTTGTACTTGTTAGCCGAAGTATCATAATAGGTGAATTCTACCGCAGGAATGGTATAATTTCCCTGATTACGAGGCACAGCCAGGAAGTCATAAATCATATTGCCTTCTACGCCATTGGCTGTAAGGCGGGTCTTGTCTGTCACCTTCGCATCGTACTTGTCAAAATCCTTAGGGAAGGTAATGACAGGCTGCTTGAGCAGCTTCAGGTTTCCGATTCCTCCTACCACGACACGGATGGTGATTGGTTCGCCAGCCTTCACTTCCTTCTTGTCGATGGAAGCACTAATGTTGAATTTACCTACACCGCCCGAGAAGTTGGCAGGGCGCTGAGGCAATGGATCAACCTGAATTTTCACACTAGGAGCAATAATATCTTTCTTTACTTCAACATAGCCAGAACCGCCATTGAAGAAAGCTTCCATCGGGTCAACGTTTCTGTTCTGCTGAACCACGATTCCCTTGAAGGTAATGGCTGGAATGGTGAGGCTTCCCGTCATCTGCGGATACATGACATACTGGCTCCATGTAACGCATCGGTAAGGTCGGCCGTTCACGGTTTCAGTATGGAAAGTCTTCTGCTGAGGCAGCGGAACTTCCTGGTTGTGGAATCCCTTCAGGTCAGGCATCTTGCCTTCCAGCTGGGTAAGGTCTACCTGCGTGTAAACCTTATAAGTAAGGAGCACCGGTTCCTGTTCGTGAACACGTCGCTTGTTGGCTGTAACCTTGATGAAGAGGTCGCGGCCTGATATTCTTGATCCGGCAGTTCGCATACGTGGTTCATTATAATCATTCTGTCCGTGCATGGAAGGTGCACCGTTGTTGCGTGCAGCATGGCCAGAAACCGTAATCTTAACCGGATGGGAAGAGAGTTTCTTACCATTTACGATGGCATGAGAGGCACCAATGCCAAAGGTTCCGTTCTTAGCAGCGTAGAGCGTATAGGTAATGGTTACCGACGATGAAGAGGAAGTATGGCCATTGATCATCTGATAACTGGACTGCGATGAGGTGTAAGGACCTGCGATTACTTCAAGTCCTTCTCCTACTCCGCCCAGGCGGAATTCCTCTACATCACGTGTATTGATGGTATAGGCCACACGGAAGTTTTCTCCCGCCGCCACGTGTGTTGGTGCCGACACACTGATATGCTGGGCCTTCAGCTGCAAACTGAAGCCCAGAAGCATTGCCCATATAATAATAAACCAACCTATATGTTTCATGTTCTAAATCTATTATGCTCGTTGTATTATTTTACTTTTTACCAGTTTTTCTCATATTGCTTTCTGCGAGGCTGACTCATCGCTTTCTGCATCTTGCGCTTCGTATCCTTCTCCTGCTGGATGGCAGCGTTCAAGAGTTGTTCAGCATTATCTTTGCTCATCTTGTCCTGATTGTTCTGATTCTGCTGATTGTTCTTATTCTGGTTGTTCTTATTTTTGTCGTTCTTGTTCTTGCCTTTATTCTGATCTTTGTTCTGATCCTTGTTCTGCTTGTCTTTGTTCTTGTCCTTGTTTTTATCCTTCTTATTCTTATCGTTCTGCTTGTTCTGCTTCTGGTTTTTAAGCAGTTTCTTGCAGAGGGCAAGATTATATCGGGTTGCATTGTCCTGCGGATTGCAGCGCAGGGCGTTCTCATAGCATCCTATGGCTTGCGCATATTGCTGATGCTGCTGCATGACCACACCCATGTTGTGGTAACTTCTGGCGCGTCGCATCTTGTTCGTTTCCAGTTTCGAAGCATTCTCAAACTGTATCATCGCCATCGAATCCTTCTGCTGCATCATCAGGGCGCAACCCAGATTATAGACAGCCTGCGCATTCTTCTGGTTCTTGGAGATAGCCTTGCGATATTGCGTTTCGGCTGCAGCCCACTTCTGTTTATGATAGGCGCGGTTTCCCTGGCGGATGAAGTTGCGGTCGTTCTGCGCTCCCACCTTCGCCAAGCCCAGCACCATCAGGGCAAAAACCAATATATATCTTAAATATCTCATTCTTATTATATAATAATGTATAAACGTTTATCAGAAAGGCTTCTTGATGTCTTTCTTAAAAAACTTGATGTTTCTGAGCAGAGGATTCTTTACCTCAAGCAGACAGATTTCGATGATAAGCAACAGGATGACGAGAATACCTACAGCCTGGAACTGTTCATCATAGGCGCTGTAAACCACACTCGTCACATCGCCTTTCTGCAATTTGGCAATATCATCATTCAATGCTCTTTCCGCATCGCTGGTATTATCTACATGAATGTACTGACCCTTGCCTGCCTGGGCAAGTTCCTTGCACATCTGCTCATTCAGAGCGGTCATTACGGTGTTGCCCGCATTGTCCTTCAGATAAGAGCCGTCGCCCATAGGGATTGGCGCTCCCTTGGTGTTACCTATGCCCAGGATAAAGACATTGATTCCTTTCTTGTTGGCAGCAGCCGCTGCCTCCTGAGCGCCAGGCTCATGGTTTTCGCCATCGGTAATAACGATGATGGCTCTGCCCACATTCTCCTGCTGGGTGAAACTCTTGGAAGCCAAATCGATGGCTGCTCCGATATTGGTTCCCTGGGTCTGGATAAGACCAGGGGTTATGTTCTGGAGAAACATCTTTGCAGAAACATAATCGGTGGTGATTGGCAACTGCACGAACGCATCGCCGGCAAAGACGATGAGTCCAATCTTGTCGTTGTTAAAGTTGTCGACCAGATTTTCGATAAGCATCTTACTCTTGTCCAAACGGGATGGAACCACGTCCTGACAGAGCATGGAATTTGAAATATCGAGGCAGATGATGGTTTCAATGCCATGTCGCTTATCGTGAGAAATCTTGCTGCCCATCTGCGGGCGAGCTACCATCACGATGAGAAGCGCCAAGGCTGCGAGCATCAGCACAAACTTAACTGTAGGGCGATATTTGGAGATGTTGGGCATGAGCTGTTTCAGAAGTTCCGGATCGCCGAGCTTCTTCAGTTTAGCCTTTCTTCTTCTCCATCCTATCAGTCTGATCAGAATCAGTACTGGTATAATCCACAACAGCCAGAGAAATATAGGATCTTCAAATCTTAACATTTTCTATTCTAATTATATCTTCTATTCGATTATCCGATAATCAGTAAAATATCTCCGATAACTGGTAAAATATCTCCGAAAGATAGCAAAATATCTCCGAAAGATAGCAAAATATCTCCGAAAGATAGCGGAATATCTCCGATAATCAGTAATGGCTCAGTATCCGGATTACGGAATTCTTCTGAACCAGGTGATGCGGAGCAGGATTTCTACCAGCAATACCAGGAGAGCTGCCAAGGCGAACGGCTGATAAGCTTCATATCGCTTAGCGAAATGCTTGACATTAAACTTGGTTTTCTCCAGTTTATCAATGTCCCTGTAAATCTTCTTCAGCTCATTATTGTTCGTAGCGCGATAGAAATTTCCATCGGTTGTCTGAGCAATATCACCCAGCGTCTTCGTATCTATCTCTACCGGAATGTTGACGTACTGCACTCCTCCTGCCACAGGCATTGGATAAGGAGCCACCTTGTTGGTTCCTACACCGATGGTGTAAACACGTATTCCGTAGCTTTTGGCAATCTCTGCTGCGGTCATTGGCGAGATTTCACCCATGTTGTTACTGCCGTCGGTAAGAAGAATCACAACCTTCGATTTTGACTTAGAATCCTTCAGGCGGCTCACGGCATTGGCGAGTCCCATTCCCACTGCAGTTCCATCGTCAATCAGTCCCCGGGCGGCAATATCCGTACGGGTTGCCTGCAAGAGGCGCAACAGACTGGCATGATCGGTTGTCATCGGGCACTGGGTGAAGGCTTCACCGGCAAAGATAGTCAGACCGATGTTGTCGTTCGGTCTTCCCGAGATGAATTCTGTTGCCACATCCTTAGCCGCTTCCATACGGTTCGGTCTCAAATCTTCGGCAAGCATAGAGGTGGAAACGTCCATCGCCAACATAATGTCAATGCCTTCTACCGTCTTGTTGTCCCAAGCCGTATGCGTCTGCGGACGAGCCATCGCACAGACGATGAGCACGAAACAGATGCATCTCAGTACCATTGGCAGATGGATGAGACGCACACGCAGGCTCTTCGGAGCATATTGATACTTTTTCGTGTCGCTCATGCGCATGGTTGGCGCATTCTTCTTCCTGTAGAGGAAATACCATAATATATAAGGTATCAGCAACAGGAGCAACAGAAAATAGCCTTTACTTGCAAATTCCATTTCTATATTTTTCTATTTATAGCCAGGCAAAGAGTTTCGGAATAAACCGCATTGCCCGGCGAAACGTTTCATAAGTACACCCTGCTTTACATCAGCAGCATGGCTGACTGGTAAATGATGTAACCCAACAGAGCCAGACCTACGATGGCTCCTATCCATAGGAGCGACTTGATGAGGCGGCGCTGAGATTGCGTTTTCTGCTCTTCATTGGTCAGTTGTGGAACCACCTTTTCTTCTGTAGGTTTCTCATCTGTCTTGGTCTGGTCGATGAAGTTGATGGCATTCACCAGGTTTGCGTCGTTCTCATTCACCAGGGTTTCATATTTGGCAAACTTCACGAGGTCGGCAGTCTGGAAGAGTTCCTTCAGTTCATCAATCATCTTCTGGTCGCCTGCTTCGCGCAAACGTTCGATGATTTCCATACTGGTCATTTCCATCGCATTGAATCCGAAACGGCTCACGATATATTCTCTCAGCGTATTGGTAAGCTGGGTGTAGTAAGCCTTCTGTGTTTCCTGATTCTCAACGTGCTGTTGCTTGATGACGTTGATTTGATTCAGCGCCTTTTCATGAGCCGGAACACGTTTTACGATGCGGATATGGGTGATAATCGGCTTGTTGTTCTTCAGTCTGTTGCGCAGATAAAGCCATGCGCCACAGAGGATTAACAGCAATAGGCTCAACCAAAAGAGCGCACTCCATTCGCTCCAGGAGAAAGGATTATCCTGAACATCCTTGGGCGGATAGAACTGGTTGGGATGAACCGTATCTACAGGCACGGTGAGCACCTTCAGCGCAAGCTGGTTGCCATGACAGTTCTTGCCGTTTACCTTCACATTGAGCGCAGGAATCACGTACACCTTTTCATCAAACGATGTCAGCGTATAGTCGCGGCTCACCACCATGCGGTCGTCGCCTATGTGTGAAGTGTCGCCTTTACTCTGCTCTACCACTTCCACTCCCGGCGTAATTTGCTGCTGCGGTTTGAAAGATGGCAGTTGCACCTTATCGCCCTGCTTTACCGAAGCCTTCAGATGCAGCACGGTCTGCTGTCCTATCAGTATCTGCAGCGAGTCGATGCGTTGCTCTACCTGCTGGGCTTGAGCCAAGCCTGAGCACCCCAGGAGAGCGAGCGACAATATGATATTCTTTACTTTAAACATAGTTTCTTTACTTTGAGCTTTCGGTTTATCAGCCCCTCTGCTTGAAAAGCATCAGGAGCGCCTTCGAGAAGTCCTCGTTAGTGGCAATCGAAGTCCAGTCGACCTTGCTTTTGGCAAAGTCTGTTTTCAGATTCTCCTGCTGCATCAGCCATTGCTGGGTATGAGCCATTCGCAGTTTCTTCGAACTCGTATCAATATACATCTCGTGTCCGGTTTCTGCGTCCATCACCTTGAGCAGTCCTACATCAGGCAGCACCTTGGCACGCGGGTCGTAAACCTGGATGGCTACTACATCATGTTTCTGGTTGGCAATCTGCAGCTGATGCTGGAAATCCTTATGATCGTAGAAGTCGCTGATTACGAAAGCTGTGCAGTGGCGTTTCATCACGCGGGTGAAATATTCCAGGGCGCAGCCGATGTCGGTACGCTGGCTTTGCGGCTGGAAGTTGAGCATTTCTCTGATGATATAGAGAATATGCTTTCTTCCTTTCTTAGGCGGAATGTACTTCTCGATACGGTCAGAGAAGAAGATGACACCTATCTTGTCATTGTTCTGAATGGCACTGAAGGCGAGTGTGGCAGCAATCTCAGTAGCCAGATCGCGCTTCATCTGCTTCATCGTACCGAAATCGAGCGACCCGCTGACGTCTACGAGCAGCATCACCGTAAGTTCCCTTTCCTCTTCAAACACCTTGACATAAGGCTTATGAAAGCGGGCGGTCACGTTCCAGTCGATGTCTCTCACATCATCGCCGTACTGATATTCGCGCACCTCGGCAAAGACCATTCCCCTACCCTTGAAGGCAGAATGATACTGACCAGCGAAGATGTTCTGACTCAGTCCGCGAGTCTTGATTTCTATCTTCCGAACCTTTTTTAAGATATCTTGTGTATCCAACTTATTACTTTGAACTTTGAATTTTGAACATTGAACTTTATGATTAGTGAAGCAAGCGAATTCTTCACTCTTCACTTAATCAAGGCACTTCCACCTTATTAATGATGCGGCTTACGATTTCCTCGCTTGTCACATTGCTTGCCTCAGCCTCGTAAGAAAGGCCGATACGATGGCGCATTACGTCATGAGCCACTGCTCTTACATCCTCAGGAATCACATAGCCGCGATGCTTGATAAACGCATAGGCTCTGGCTGCCTTGGCAAGAGAGATGCTGGCACGAGGACTGCCGCCGAAGGTAATCATGTCTTTCAGCTCGCCCAGTCCGTAGCGCTCAGGATAACGTGAAGCAAAGACGATATCGGCAATATACTGTTCAATCTTCTCATCGAGATAAACCTCGTTTACTATCTTGCGAGCCTTCAGAATCTCCTCGGCTGATGTTACAGGAGTAACCTCAGGAAGTCCGCCCTGAATATTCTCACGGATGATGAGCTTCTCCTCTTCCAGTGTAGGATAATCGATGATTACCTTCAGCAGGAAACGGTCTACCTGTGCTTCAGGCAACTGATAGGTTCCTTCCTGCTCGATAGGGTTCTGTGTAGCCATTACCAGGAACGGACTAGGCAGTTTGAAGGTTTCATCGCCAATGGTAACCTGGTGTTCCTGCATGGCTTCGAGCAGCGCACTCTGCACCTTGGCTGGGGCACGGTTAATCTCATCTGCCAAAACGAAATTGGCGAAGACAGGACCGCGCTTTACATGGAAAGCCTCGTCTTTCTGTGAATAAATCTGAGTACCCACCACATCGGCAGGCAACAGATCAGGAGTAAACTGAATGCGGCTATAGTCGGAGCTGATAAGCTGTGACAATGTCTTGATTGCAAGTGTCTTCGCCAGTCCAGGTACACCCTCAAGCAGGATATGACCATCAGAGAGAAGACCGATAAGAAGGCAATCTACAAGGTGTTTCTGACCTACGATTACCTTATTCATGCCCATTACCAGATTGGTAACAAACTGACTTTGTTGTTCTATCCGGATATTCAATTCGCGGATATCAATAGCTTCTGCCATAATTCTATATTTTTACGTTTAATTTCTTAATTCAAACAATATATTTCCAAAACTAAACGCAAAAGTACTCAAATTAAGCCACAAAAGCGAAAAAACCTATCTAAATAATATTAAAAATGTTTCATAAAAGCTATTTTTAGGTTCTTTTAAAGAATAGCTTTTATGAAACAAACGAGATTTCAAATATTTTATCTGTTTTTATGCTTCATGTACCATGGATGAACCAAGAAATTGTACACCAGTAACGATACAATTGTAAAAAGAAGCGCATAGTGCAATACCCGTGGTTCAATCATATTATACACGGGATGATCTACGTTAAAATGCGCTCTCGCCGGAAGATTATGGAACATGAATCCGAGACCGAATCCCAAGCTCAATCCCAACTCCCATGCCAGGAAGAACGAATTCACGCTCGTGCCGCGCTGGCAATGTTTGGCAAGCTTGATATAGAAGAGCAGAAAACGGCTTCCGATGATTCCCAAGCTGAAACCCAGCAAGGTTGGAACCACGATTTCTACAGCAAACTCCTGAGTTCCGAACGAAATCAGTTCAGCAGAAGCCAACAATATCAGACCTACCAATATCTGACTCTTCAGATCTGCATCAGCAAAGACAAACTTTTCTGCCATGAACGCCAAGACCAATCCTCCGAAAATCATCAGAAAGTTACCAGTAGAATGAGGCACAGAAAAGTATAATCCCGCAGAAAAAGTAATCAGGATGATGTTGATAAACAGCGGAGTTCCCTGTGGCAGATAGAAGCGGTCGAGGCTGAAAGTCTTAATTCCTTCGGCAGGTGCCTTGAAAGGAAACTTGGCGCGAGAAACCAGCACGAAAGCTCCCAAAGCCAGCAACGAAGCCGTAGGGAAAACATAGCCCATGCCGAAATAGTTGTAAACAAAACATGCCAACAAGGGTCCTACAGCTATCGAAAAGCGGGCAAACCAGGAGGTAATGTAATTAGCCTCGGTGCGCTGGAACGACTCGCAGGAATCAATAACCAGCGTACTGGCAAGCGACATCTGAGCCAACCCCAGAAATGCTCCCAACAGGAAACGGACCGCCAGGAGAATCTCAAAAGAAAACCTGATGTTCCAGAACGTATCCAGATAGTAAAGAACCGAAAGGCAAACAACCACACCTAAAATGGAAAGCTGGCAAACCATATTCCTGCGGTAGCGCTGCACCAGATAAGAGCAGAAGCCGCCAAACAGGAAAAGTCCAAAGCCGTATGCAAGAAGCACACACCCTATCTGCCACATCTGATACTTCGCCGGAATCAGGAAATAAGGAATGGCAAAGACGAGCATGTACACACTCGACATCAGCAAGAGATTGGCAAAGCATAATCGCCAGAAGTCCTTGTGCCACAGCTTGATATGTACTGGTGTATTTTGTGTATCCATTATTCTAAACTCTTTATGAATCTATCTTATTTATACTCTCTTACACTTCACAGAAAGAGAGTTAATGTTAGTAACTCTCTTCAACGCTAGGATAATCTACGGTCTTCACCGCATCAATATAAGCCTTCACACCCTTGGTCATTTCCTCGCCTACCTGAGCAAAGTGGCGCAGGAACTTAGGCTTGAAGCCCTGTGTCATTCCGAGTGCATCAGCATAAACCAGAACCTGTCCGTCGCAGCCGTTACCAGCACCGATTCCAATCGTTACAGCCTTTACCTTCTTGCTTACTTCAGCAGCGAGCTTAGCAGGAACCTTCTCCAGCACGATGGCAAAGCAGCCTGCTTCGTCCAGCGCAATGGCGTCGCTGATAAGTTTCTGTGCCTCAGCCTCTTCCTTGGCACGAATGCCATAACCGCCAAACTTATTAACGCTCTGCGGGGTAAGTCCGAGATGACCATGAACAGGAATACCTGCATTAACCAGCGCCTTAACGGTTTCGCAGATTTCTACGCCGCCTTCCAGTTTCAGAGCGTCTACACCCGTCTCCTTCATCATGCGGCAAGCATTGCGCAGCGCCTCTTCCTTGCTGATCTGATAGCTGCCGAAAGGCATGTCGCAAACCACGAAAGCATGCTGGCAGGCACGGGCCACACTGCGGGCGTGATAAATCATCTGGTCAACGGTAATCGGCAATGTATCTGCATTTCCTGCCATCACATTGCTGGCCGAATCACCTATTAATATAGAGTCAATTCCTGCAGCATCTATAATTCCGGCTGTTGTAAAGTCGTATGCTGTCAGCATGGTTACTTTCTCGCCAGCCTTCTTCATTTCTGCGAAGGTCTTGGTGGTAATTTTCTTCTTGTCAGTAGATAAATATCCCATTTTTTATTTTGATTTATTTATTGTTCTGCGTTGAATCTATTTCGCATCCTCCACGATGCGCTGCAAGTCAGCAAAACTGAAACCTCTGTAATCATCTATCACATAGTCGGATAGCGGCTGGATGGCTTCTCTGCTGTTCGTTGTGGCAAGACCTAAGGTAAAGGCTCCTGAGGCTCTCACCGCCTTCAGTCCGTTAAAGCTGTCTTCCAGCCCTACACAGTCCTCCGGTTCCACACCGAAATAGGCTGCACCTTTCAGATAGCAGTCTGGATGAGGCTTGCTTTCGGCGAAATCCTCGCTGGTCAGCACGCGGTCGAAATAAGCCTTGAATTCCGGGTGGCGTTCATAAACATTCAGCATCTTCTGAACGTTGCTGCTCGTTACCACAGCGCATTTTACGCCATGCTGCTTCAAGTCGCTGATGAAGTCTTCGAACCCTGCAATATATTCATACTGCATGGTCTTTTCAAACTCATCCAGTCGGGCTGTAATCTTAGCCTGTTCCTCCTTTGCGCCTGTAAAACCTTCGATGTGGGCGAAGACGGCTTCATCGGTGAAATACTTGTCGTAAATCTGAACCAGAGTCTGTCCCTTGATGCGATATTCGAAATCGGGCATTTCCGGATGATACTCCCTGCCTATCATTCCCCAGAAGATGGAGTACTGCGATTCTGTATCGAATACCACGCCATCCAAATCGAAGAGTGCTGCTTTTATCATATTTCCTTGTCTGTTTTTATCTATTTTTGCTTAAATTATATTGAAAACGGGTGCAAAGTTACGCAAAAAACTTAATATACGAGCATAATCTAACAGATTTTGATGTTTTTATTACGTGTTTTCCGATTTTTTACACTACCTTTGCAGAAAAATCAGTAGAAATAAAGAAGAATACATATAATTATATGATAGAAATAATAGAGAAATACTTCCCGAACCTCACGGAAGAGCAGAAAAAGCAGTTCGAGGCACTCGATGCATTATACCGCGACTGGAACAGCAAGATCAATGTCATCAGCCGCAAGGACATCGATAATCTGTACGAGCACCACGTGCTCCATTCTCTGGCTATAGCCAAAGCCATCCATTTCCGTCCGGGCACGGAGATTCTCGATTTCGGCTGCGGCGGAGGTTTCCCGGGCATTCCGCTCGCCATCCTCTTCCCTGAATGCAAGTTCAAGCTGATAGATGGAACGGGCAAGAAAATAAGAGTCTGCAACGAGGTGGCTACGGCCATCAATCTGCAGAATCTCAAGGCTGAACACCTGCGCGGAGAAGACGAAAAAGGCAAGTACGATTTCGTGGTAAGCCGTGCGGTCATGCAGCTTCCTGACCTGATGAAGATTATCAAGAAAAACTTTAAGCAGAAGGGGCAAAACGCTCTGCCTAACGGACTTCTGTGTCTGAAAGGCGGTAATTTGAAAGAAGAACTGAAGCAATACTTCAAGATTTCAGAAATCACTCCGCTCAGCACTTTCTTCGATGAAGAATGGTTCAGCCAGGACAAGCAACTGGTTTACGTTCCAGCGTAGAAGAAGTGAAGAGTGAAAAGTGAAGAACGAAGAATTCATTTGCTTTGCTAATCATATTCAAGTTTCGCATGTGGTTCATGTATGGGCTGAAAGCCCCAAAAGCTACCAGAAGCAGCACGCCCTGAAAGGGCAGAAGCTCCTAGCCCAGGGCAGCGCCCTGGGTATAATAGCAATCAGCAAGGCGCCCTGTAAGGGCAAAAGCTTTGTTAATTGCCCGGTATTTTAAAGCTTTTGCCCTTACAGGGCGACAGGGGTGCGTCCATGAAAACCCAGGGCGATGCCCTGGGCTAGGAGCTTCTGCCCTTTCAGGGCGTGTGGAGCTTTCATACAGGGCAGGTGGAGCTTACATACGAAACTTAAGTTGCTAATCATAAAGTGAAAAGTAATCATAAAGTTCAAAGTAAGAAATGTTACATATAGAAAGATTTCAAGTAAACATGTTGCAGGAAAACTGCTACGTGGTGAGCGATGAGACCAAGGAATGCGTCATCATCGATTGCGGCGCCTTCTATCCGGAAGAGCGCAAAGCTATTACACAATATATTAAGGAGAAGCAGCTCAAGCCCGTTCACCTGCTCGTAACCCATGGTCATCTTGACCATAACTTCGGCAACAACACCATCTACCAGGAGTTCGGACTGAAACCGGAAGTATCGGCAGCTGATGAAAACCTGATGAAGGGACTCGCCAAGCAGGCAGAAACCTTCTATCAGATGCAGCTCGATTACCAGTTTCCGCCGATTGGCAGATTCTTCGAAGATGAAGAGGTCATCAAGTTCGGCAACCACGAATTCCAGGTCATCGCTACTCCGGGCCACAGCAGCGGTTCCGTCACCTTCTATTGCGAGGCAGAGCACGTAGCCTTCACCGGCGACACCCTCTTCCACAGCTCTATCGGCAGAACCGATTTCCCTGGAGGCAGCATGTTCCGCATCATCAACAGTCTGCGCCATCTCGGTCAGTTGCCTGACGAAACCCAGGTTCTCCCGGGTCATGGCGAATACACCAGCATAGGCGAAGAACTCGCTCACAATCCATATATGGACCGTTAAAACAGCATTTTTAAAAAAGTCAGGAGATTTATCAGCGATGATCAAGAAATCGAATACAGAGAAGATCATTCTCGGCATTGACCCCGGAACCAACGTGATGGGCTATGGCGTAATCCGCATCATCGGCAACAAGGCCGAACTGGTGGTGATGGGCGTCATCGACATGCGTAAGGAGAGCGATCCCTATCTCCGGCTGGGCAAGATCTTCGACCGCGTAACCGGCATCATCGACAGCTATCTGCCCGATGAGATGGCCATCGAAGCCCCCTTCTTCGGCAAGAACGTACAGTCGATGCTCAAGCTGGGCAGAGCGCAGGGAGTAGCCATCGCAGCCGCCATTCATCACAGCGTTCCTATCCACGAATATGCGCCGCTCAAAATCAAGATGGCCATTACAGGACAGGGACAGGCTTCGAAGGAACAGGTGGCGGGAATGCTGCAGCGACTGCTCCATATTCAGCAAGACGAAATGCCGAAGTTCATGGACGCTACCGATGCGCTGGGGGCAGCCTACTGCCACTTTCTGCAGATGAACCGCCCGGAGACCGACGCCAAGCACTACAGCAGCTGGAAAGACTTTGCAACAAAGAATCAGAGTAGAATAAAAAAATAAGAGAGATGCAAAAGATTATTAGCATTAAAAATGGTGTTACCCGTATGCCTGAATGGCGTATGGCAGAACCCGTAAACTTCGAGGCGTGCGATGGTGAACACATCGCTATCGTAGGTCCGAACGGTGGAGGAAAATCAATGTTTGTCGACATCATCGTAGGTCGCCATCCACTCCTGATGCACGACCCTGATTACGATTTCTCACCTAGTCAGAAAACTATGGTGAGCGACAACATCAAGTATATTACCTTCCGCGACTCCTACGGAGGCGATAACGACCGCACTTATTTCCTGCAGCAGCGCTGGAACCAGCTCGAGATAGACGAGAACACACCTGTCGTAAAGGACAAGCTGGAAGAAGCCTACCAGATGGCCGGCGAAGACACACCGGAGCGCAGAGCCCTGCAGCAGCACATCTACGAACTCTTCCACATGCAGCACCTGATGGACAAATACACCATCCTGCTCTCAAGTGGCGAGCTCCGCAAGTTCAAACTTGCCTCTACCCTCTTCTCAGAGCCTCGCGTGCTCATCATGGACAATCCGTTTATCGGACTCGATGCAGAAACCCGCGACCAGCTCAAGGAACTGCTCAAGACCCTCTCTTCAGAGCGAGCCCTGCAGATTATCCTCGTACTGAGCAAGAGCGATGATATTCCTGATTTTATCACCCACGTGGTAGAAGTGAAGGATATGAAGGTTCAGCCTAAGGTAACCCTCGACGAATATCTTGCCGGCAGAGAATCCGTGCCTGCCCATGTGCTGAGTCCGGAGCTGGAACAGGCCATCGTAGACCAGCCTTACAGCGACCGCGAATATCACACCCGGGAAGTGGTGAAGATGAACAAGGTGCGCATACAGTATGGCGAACGAATCATCCTCAAGGACCTCGACTGGACCGTGATGAACGGCGAGCGATGGGCTTTGAGCGGACAGAACGGAGCCGGAAAGAGTACGCTTCTCAGTCTGGTTTGTGCCGACAATCCGCAGAGTTATGCCTGCGACATTACCCTCTTCGACAATCCTCGAGGCAGCGGCGAAAGCATCTGGGACATCAAGAAGCACATCGGCTACGTATCGCCTGAGCTTCACCGCTCTTACCAGCGCGACCTGCCAGCCATCCGCATCGTAGCAAGCGGTCTGATGGATTCCGTAGGTCTCTATGTAAAGCCGAAGGAAGAAGATATGGACAAGTGCCGCTTCTGGATGAAAGTATTCGGACTGGAAGGTCTTGAAGAGCGTGGTTTCCTGAAGCTCTCCAGCGGCGAACAGCGCCTCGTTCTCCTGGCTCGTGCTTTTGTCAAGGATCCGGAACTGCTGATTCTCGATGAACCGCTCCACGGACTCGACAACCGCAACCGCCGTCTTGTAAAAGACGTCATCGAAGCCTTCTGTCGCCGTCAGAACAAAACCATGATTATGGTAACGCATTATAAGGAAGAATTGCCAGCGTGCATCGACCACAGCATCTTCCTCATGCGCCACACCAACGATTAAAAAGAATTGATAATTAATAATTTCAGAAAGATGAGATACATAATATTATTATTTGCGCTCACCCTCAGCATAGCTAAGGCAAGCGCCCAGGATGTATTAAACGAGGTGCTCCGCACTTCTGATGCAATCATCAACGACACCACGAAGAGCATGGACGAGCGCCGTACAGCCCTCTTCAAGTTTGACGCAATGACCTACATGCGCAGCAAGATTCTGCCACCGTATGTAATGCTCGACAAGAATCTGAGCAAGGACACCTTGAACATCAAGGTTCGCTATCTCAACGAGCAGGCCTACGCCATGAGCGTTTATATTACGCTCTATCAGAGACGACTGAAGGAGGCTTCAAACAAGAACAAGCCGCTCGTAACCCAGTTTTTCAAGCAGGCAACCATCGACCACAAGGCATTTAAGGATACAGATACAGAGTTTACCCTGGCTTATTACAACACCCCAGATGTTCCTACTCCTTTCTGCCTCGACTGCGATTGGGTTTCAACCTTGGCATTTATCCGCAGCATCGACTGGTCAAAGCTTTAAGAATCAAAGCATATTTCAGACAAATATGGTCTTCATAAGACCAGCTAAAACAGACCTCTTCCTTAGCGAATGACGCGTTGTGGAAGAGGTTTTCTTTTAAAACACACTATTTTTTCTTCATTTGGAAGATAATAAACTAAGGGGAAATGGTCTGTTATGGGGCTAATTTAGTCTCATTTCTCGCAAAAAGAAGAGACAACCGCTGAAAAACACGATTATAAGACATAGTCCTTTCAGAGATATTTTTAGCACTTTTGTAAAGAAAAAGACACTCATTCTGCTTACGTGCGTTTACCAAACGACACTAGAAATCAGCTACAGGAAACTTAATGACCTAACATCAATATTCCAAGAATATAAATAATCCTTACCCTCATAATACCGAAATGAAAAGAGGCAAAATTCAACATTCTTATTGCATTTTACGACGAAAAAAAGCAAAATATGGGGCTTAGGAAGGTATTTTACCCCCTCTTCTAGGGGTGAAAATGCTCCTCTTTGCTTCAAAACATGCTCTGAAGGGAGGTGCTTTTGACAGAAAAAGAGCGTAATGAAAGGGTGAAAACATGAAGCAATAAGCAATAACGAGATATGAAAGGCTACTGGCTGGTGTAGATTATCATTATACATAAAATATAGAACTTACTTGAATATACAATTATAAATCTCTAATAGACAATAAATTAAGAAACAAACGGCAGGTAACAAGTCGTTATTAAAAAACCAAAATCCGGTCATTAATGCCCGGTCATTTTCGGTCATTAAGGTTTTCGGGGGCGAAAACAATAGCTATAATATAATATTAAAATATTTAATATATATTATAGGGGCTAAATGACCGGAAGTGATTTTTCTTAATGACCGATAATGACCGGTCACTAATGACCGGATGCAGTCCGTTGCCACCACTCCCCTCACTTGCTCTCGAAAGGCTCCATTTCACAAGATTCCGGAAAACTGAATTCAAGTTGCCGGAAAAGTATTGCTTCCTACAGCGCTTTTTCGTACCTTTGCACCAGCAATCGAAAGAAAGCTATTTTGTACCTAAAGGCGGTCATCTATGAAGGCCGAGACAGGGAGCAAAAGATGACAGGCGCCGGTCATCAATGAAGACTCTGAAAAGGACAAGAAAAAGCATCTGGGAAATTGTGATTAAATAAACTCTTTAAAGCATAACATAGTATGATTAATTACAGCATCGTAATGCGTAGCGTGAACGCAAATCTTCTGGAAATCAACCAGGCGAAGTCACGCATCAACCAGGCAAAGAAGGAGGGTACAACCCCTGCCCCAAAGGACCTGGAACTCGTGAAGACTGAGAAGCAGAATGCTTTCGCCATCTCACAGTACACCGACATCATGACCATCGAGAAGTTTGCCAAGCACATCACCTCTCATGGAAGTGTTTATTCAAGAGCCGACATCAGCGCCATCCTCTACATCGCCGTAGACTGCATGCGTGAGATGTTGCTTGAGGGCAAGAAGATTCGACTGGGCGACCTCGGTGATTTCTCTCTCCTTCTCACCTCAAAGGGTGCCGAGGATGCTGACAAGTTCACCGCACAGAACATCACCGGTGTGAAGGTTCAATGGGAGCCTGGTCAGGAGTTCAAGAACCTTCGCGATGACGCCGAGTTCAACCTCGTAGCCAGCCGCAGTGCTCAGGCAGCCGTTATCAAGGCGATTAAGGAGGGTAAGACCAACGTTGACCTCAACGCCCCAACCACTCCGGATAATACGCCAGGCGGTTCTACCCCAGGTGGTTCAAACACCGGTCAGACCGGCAGCGACGGCCAAGGCTCTGAATCAGGCGGCGGCACTACCGGCAAGGACGATACTGGCGACGGCCTTGAATAGACCAAGGATAGACTGGCTAGGGTACTAGCCCCTAGCCCAGCCTATCCGCCCCCAAAAAAAATTCAACATTCAACACTCAACATTCAACATTCAAAAAAATGAAAGCGAACACTTGGAAAACAATTCTTCAGATAGCCATCAGCATACTGACCGCTATCGCTACTACGCTCGGAGTAACGAGTTGCATGGGATAAAAAACTGAGAAATCCGGTCATTAAGGTCACGGTCATTAAGGTCATTAAGGATTTCCAAAGAAAGTTAAAGGGAAATGAGTAAAAAATCATCATTTTTTTGCTCATTTTCCTTTTTTTTATTATCTTTGCCTTAAAAATTAATAATTGAACTTTCGCATGTGGTTCAAGTACGGGCTGAAGGCCCAAAAGGTCAGAAGCAGCACGCCCTGAAAGGGCAGAAGCTCCTAGCCCAGGGGTATGGGACAAAACTTGCGAAACTTGAACAAATGAAAAAATATATAGATGGAAAAGAATATTATAAATATAGATGCACATGTCATAGATGATATCAGAACCATCATCACAAGGGCAAGAAGCAAGGCGTATCAATCTATCAACGAAACCCTGATACGCTCAAACTGGGAAATTGGCAAACGTATTGTTGAAGAAGAGCAGCTTGGCAAGCAGCGTGCTGATTATGGAATACAGCTCATCAAGTCCATATCTCAGCAGTTGACGACTGAGTTCGGCTCCGGCTATGGTGTTCGTAACCTTGCCTATTTCAAGCAATTATACCAATATTTCCCTGATTGGGAGATTTTGCACGCGCGCGTGCAAAATCTTACTTGGACTCATCTAAAGAGTATTCTAAGAGTTACAGATGCAGAAGCTCGTCTATGGTATTTAAAGGAATCGTCAGAGCAAATGTGGAGCACAAGAACCCTCGACCGCAATGTTGCCTCACAATACTATTATCGACTCCTGCAAACCAGCAATGAGCACAAAGATGAGGTAGAGAACGAGATGAAAACCCTTACAAAAGGATACGCAGACTCACCTGCCATGTTCATCAAGTCGCCAATGGTGACAGAATTCCTGGGCTTATCCCGAGACATGAGCTTCTCGGAAAGCGAGCTGGAGAGTGCCATCATCACCCATCTTCAGAAATTTCTGATGGAGATGGGCAAAGGCTATGCCTTCGTAGAGCGACAGCAGCACATCATCACCGATACCCAGGACTACTACATAGACCTGGTATTCTACAATTACCTGATGAAATGTTTTGTACTGATCGACCTGAAGACGACCAAGATCACCCATCAGGACGTGGGACAAATGGATATGTATGTAAGAATGTATGATGAACTGAAACGCACGGAAGGCGACAATCCGACCATCGGCATACTACTCTGTTCGGAAACCAGCCAGGATATCGCAAGATTTTCCATTTTGCACGACAGCAAGCAATTATTTGCTTCAAAATATCTTACATATCTTCCTACAGAACAGCAACTTAAGGAAGAAATAGAAAAGCAGAAAGAAATATTTAGATTACAACATATAAGATGACTTTGTAAAAAGTTACGGAGAATATGAATTATCTCCGTAACTTTTTACATTTTCGGCTGATTTAACGCTTCAGCGCTATGTTATAATTATAATATTTGCTGTTGCCCGTAATATCCTCCAGCACCTGGATGAAAGGAGGAAACTTCACACTCTCGTTGGCAGAAATGCCGCGGGTTTCAAGAATCATCAGGTCGGAAACCGGCTCAAGAAACTCGTCGAGCTCGAAATACTGGCCCTTCCAGATAAAGCTCTTGCGATGCTTATGAATGCGCTGGCGGTAAGGGTCAGCCTGCTGAAGCATATTCTCGTAAAGATTGGCATTAATCTGTCGCTCAGTCTCAATCTGCTCATTGTCTGAAATACGCTTCTTGGTGGTGTGAACATACACATACTTGCCTCCCTCAAAACCACGACGGCGAAGACGAATCTCGCTGCCCGGCTCACCCGTAAGATAAGTCTGAACAATATCGCTGTCTATCGCATTAGGAACCTCGCCCGTCAGCTTCACGATATATTTTCGCTCCTCCTCTATCGGCTGCGGAATGGCAAGCACATTGCTTATCTCCTTGAGCACACGGTTCAGCTTGTTGTTGAAATCTTCGTGGTTATTGATTACCCTGAGATGAGGATGACCCTTCCATGCAGAAACAATCTTCTTGTCCAACTCGCGCGCTATCTTCAGTCCTTCTTCATCCGCCTTCTCCAGGCGCTGCGCATTGTTGGCTGTAGTATAAAACTGCTCGGCACCATCAGCAGCACTCACCAGATGCAGCACAGCATCATAGCGGTCGCGAAGCTGGGCATCTGTATAACCCTCTTCAGAGATGATGCGGTGCCAGAAATCGGGAGTGAGATAGGTAGAAATATCCATCGTACCACGATCGCAGACGATGATGACAGGCTGCTGCAATGTTTCAGCCATGCGCTGGAAACTGTCTTCCAGGTTGATCTGAGTCTGGAAAGTAGCCTTCTCGCCCTCGAAGAAAAAATCCTTGTTGGAGGTAAGATAATTCATGCCCGCCTGGGTGAACATGGTTGGAACCTCGGGAATGGTAAAGACCTTATAGCCGAGACTGGAGAAATGTTCAATCACCTTAACCATAGCGGTAGTCTTGCCCGCACAAGGTCCACCCGTCAGTACAATCTTCTTAATCTGATTCATATATCAAGTAAATATTTTTCGTTTCTTCTAATTGATGTTCTTTCCGGAGCATCTTATTTTCGGGTGCAAAGATAACAATAATTCTTCAAACGAAAGCAATAATTTATGCAAGAAAAGAAAAATATTGTATTTTTATTTTGATTTCTCATTGTTTTGATGTACCTTTGCAAAGAAAATGGCTCATTTCGAGCCATCGGAAACAAAAATATAACTATCAGATAAAAAATGGAAAAGATAAAGACATTAATTATAGGTAGCGGTCCTGCAGGATATACGGCTGCCATTTATGCCGGCAGAGCCAACCTGCAGCCAGTACTCTATTCAGGTATGCAACCGGGCGGACAGCTCACCATCACCACAGAGGTAGAAAACTTTCCGGGCTATCCTAACGGAGTAGACGGAACACAGATGATGATGGACATGAAGGAACAGGCAGCCCGATTCGGAGCCGAAATGAGAGACGGAAGCATCGTGAAGGCAGATTTCAGCTCACGCCCATTTCATCTTACAGATGAGCGCGACAACGAGATTGAGGCAGAAACCGTGATCATCGCCACAGGTGCATCAGCCAAATATCTGGGTCTTGCCGATGAAGAGAAATATCGAGGACAGGGCGTTTCAGCCTGCGCAACCTGTGACGGATTCTTCTACCGCAAGCGCACCGTAGCCGTAGTGGGCGGTGGCGATACTGCCTGCGAAGAAGCTATGTATCTATCCGGACTTGCCAAGAAGGTTTACATGATTGTACGCAAGCCTTATCTCCGTGCTTCAGAAATCATGCAGCAGCGTGTAAAGAACAAGGAGAACATCGAGATTCTGTTCGAAACCAATACGCTGGGGCTCTTCGGCGAGAACGGTGTAGAAGGTGCTCATCTCGTGCGCCACAAGGGCGAAGCCAACGAAGAGAAGTTTGACATCAGCATCGACGGATTCTTCCTGGCTATCGGACATAAGCCTAACACCGACCTCTTCAAGGGACAGATTGATCTCGACGAGCAGGGCTTCATCAAAGTAGTGCCAGGTACTGCCACCACCAATATTCCGGGTGTTTTCGCTGCAGGCGATGTGGCCGACCCAATCTACCGCCAGGGTGTTGTTGCCGCAGGCTCGGGAGCCAAGGCAGCCATCGAGGCCGACAGATTTCTGCAGCAACAGTAAAAACTATAGTATAAAATCCTATAAAGCGGGGTTAATATAGTTAAAAAATAACAGCAATATTTTGTCAGATGCAAAAAATGTATTACTTTTGCATCTGATAAAATAAAAAGGAAGATTGGCAGAGTGACCGAATGCGCTGGACTCGAAATCCGGTATACCCTCTTCCGGGTATCGGGGGTTTGAATCCCTCATCTTCCGCTAAGTTCCCCTACAGGAACCGTCATTTTATAGTTTCATAAAAACAACTCGACATGAAAAAAATCATCATCCCCATATTTATGCTCCTCCCGCTGATGACTGCACAGGCCCAAACCGTGCTGACTGAAGAACAGCAGCAGTTGGAACAGGCACAGAAACAGTTGGAAGCTGCCAAGAAGGCACTGGAAGTGGCTAAGATTAAAGCACAGGCTGCCAAACTGAAGGCTCAGGCCGACAGCATCAACGCTGCAAGCGCCAAGGCTGAAGCTGAAGCAAAAAAGACGGAAGCAAAGAAGGCCCATGCTACTGAGCCAGAACCAGTTGTTGTAAAGGAGCCAACCACATCAACCACGGGATGGGCGATTCCTGTTGCCGTAGCCGCTAAGCCAAAGGAGGCTGCCAAGCCTGCCAACAAGCTGGCAAATGGCACAACAGCCAAAGTGGACATGAAATATCTGGCAGGCGCCATCACATATAATGATGAAAACAAGATAGAATTCACACTCGATACGGATGCTAACGGAAAAACTGCCAAGCAGATTTACGACATCGTATTAAAATACATGAGTGAACTGACACAGAACGACCAGAACATAGCAAGCCGAGTAGCACTGGTAAACGATGCTGAACACGTCATCGCCAACACGATGGACGAATGGCTCGTCTTCAGCCAGTCATTCATCTCGCTCGACCGCACGGAATTCAAATACCAGCTGATAGCCAGGATTTCAGACAATCATCTGAATCTCTCGCTCTGCCGCATCATCTACAACTACGAGGAAGGAAGAAGCACGGGTTTCAAGGAACCTGCAGAAGAGGTAATCAGCGACAAGATTGCGCTCAACAAGAAGCAGAACGACCTGGCTAAGATCTTCGGAAAGTTCCGCAAATGCACCATCGACCGCAAAGACCAGATATTCGCAGAGTTAGCTGCATTAGTAAAACAATAAGTTGAAGAAAAATGGATAATCAGAATACAGACAACAAGATACAACAGAACGAGGCACAGCAGCCTGCAAACGCTACAGCCCAGCCTACAGCTGAGCAGGGAGCAGAACTGACTGAACAGAAGCAGCCTACCAGCTACGCCGTAAGACCTCAGCACCGCCGGCTTCGCCCATTAGCCTACAGCGACCAGAACAACATGCTGAAGGTGCGCAACTATCTCAACATCGCCTTCATGCTGCTCGCCATCGTGGGGGTAATACTCTGGACCCAGCTGGAAGAAAGCCGCAATATCGCCTACATCGTACTCATCGTGGGTGTAGTGCTCAAGATTGCCGAAGTATGTATCCGACTATTTAAGAAATAATGAAGAAGAAGAAATTTTTATTCTCATCACTCCTATTTTGTGCTGCGACCCTCCCGGTTGCGGCACAAAACGATTTTAACTATAACGAAGATTCGCAGTTCCGTCCTCAAACCAACCGCAAGGTGAACACCGATTCACTGGGTTCAGACAAGGAGATTCCGAAAGGCATCAGAGTATGGACTGTAGACGAACGCTTCGGCGACACAAAGGCTGCGGTAGTAGACACCTTGCAGCACATGTACATGAACTCAACCTTCACGGAAGGACTGAGAGGCGAATACAATACCCTCGGAAACATGGGTACTGCCCGACTGAACCGAATCTTCATCGACCGCCGCAACACGCAGGGCAACTTCATCTTTACAGAGCCCTACGATTATATCGTAAATCCGGTAAGCGACTTCCACTTCACCAACACCTACTCACCTATCACGAACATAACGCTGAACAGCTGCGGCGACAAGGTGACGGGAGAAGACGACTTCAAGGCCATGTTTGCAGTAAATGCCAACAAAAGGCTAGGCGCCGGTTTCAGATTCGACTACAAGTATGGCAGAGGATATTATAACGCCCAGAGTACCAGCCACTTTAAATACACCATGTGGGCATCTTACCTGGGCGACCGCTATCAGGCACACTTCCTCTTCAGTACCAATCATGAGAAGATGACCGAGAACGGCGGTATTACCAACGATGATTACATCAAACATCCGGAAATCTACACCGAATCGTTTGCCACCAATGAAATTCCTACCGTTCTGGAACAGAACTGGAACCGACTGGACAACCAGCATATCTTCTTTACCCACCGCTACAACGTAGGTTTCAGCCGTAAGGTAAAGATGACCGAAGAAGAAATCAAGGCAAAGAAATTTGCCATGGCTTCGAAAAAGGAAAATGCTGAAGAGAATGCGAAGGAAGAAGCCAGAAAGAAAGCCAAGGAACAAGGCAAGAAATTTGATGAGAAAGCCTACGACAAACAGCAGGGAGCTAAATTCAGCGGCCGTCCTGACGGAGCCAAGATTGCAGGCGATGAACCGGCTAAAGACTCAGCCGCAAAGGACATCAGGAACGACAGTACCCGAATCGCAGTAAACGGAAAAGCTGCTGCCGACAGTCTGCTTGCCGTCCAGAAGAAAAATGCCGAAGACTCGCTTTTCTACAAGAGCGAATATGTTCCGGTAACGAGTTTCATCCATACGGTAAAGTTTGACAACTATCGCCGTATTTACGAAGCTTATCAGACCCCAGCCGACTATTATCTGAATGAATATTACGATGCAGGCAGGCTGACCGGCGACTCCATCTACGACCAGACCAAGCACTGGCACATGAAGAATACCTTCGCCATCGCCATGCTTGAAGGTTTCAACAAATGGGCAAAGGCAGGCTTGAAGGCTTTCGCCAGCTACGACCTCCGTCACTATGAACTGCCAACCATGGAAGGCGGTTTCGAAAAATACAACGAGCATGTGCTGAGCGTAGGCGGTCAGCTGAGCAAGCAGGAAGGCAAGACACTCCACTACAATGCCGTAGCAGAAATAGGACTGACGGGTGTTGACGCCGGAACCCTTGCCATAGATGGTAATGTAGACGTGAACATCCCATTCCTGGGCGACACGCTTCAGGTAAGAGGCGATGCTTTCTTCCATAGAGAAACCCCATCGTTCTATTACCGCAACTATCACGCCCGTCATCTGTGGTGGGAGAATGATCTCGACAAGACCATCCATACCCGCATCATGGGTACGCTCTCCTTCCCTAAGACACGCACCAAGCTGAGAGTGGCTGTAGATGAAATCAAGAACTACACCTACTTCTCGCAGAGCTATGACATTACAGAAGAAGGTTTGCGAACAGGAGTCATGGTAACACCGATGCAGGAAAGCGGAGGAATCAACCTGCTGACAGCACAACTGGAACAGAACTTCAGACTGGGAATTCTGAACTGGGAAAACCAGTTTACCTACCAGCACTCAAGCAAGGAGAGTGTTCTGCCAGTACCAGCCTTCAATGCCTACACCAACCTCTACATCAAGTTCAAGGTTGTAAAGGTGCTGAACGTAGACCTGGGTGCTGACATGCGCTACTTTACAAGCTATGAAGCTCCCGACTATTCACCTTATATGGGACAGTATACGGTACAGGGCAACGGCGAGAACAACGTAAAGATAGGCAACTATCCTATCGTCAATGTTTACGCCAACGTTCACATCAAGCACACCCGTTTCTTCGTAATGATGAGCCACATCAATGCAGGACAGGGCGACAAGAACTACTTCTTCGCTCCTCATTATCCGATGAATGAGAGAGTGTTCCGTATTGGAGTAAGTTGGAACTTCTTCAATTAATCTTTCTGATTTTCCTTAAGAATTTCAGGAGATTCAATTTTAATCTTTTCAGAATATGATAGAAACAAATTCTATAAAAGCATGGTATCTAGCCGCTCGCCCGAAGACTCTGACGGCGGCGGCTGTTCCTGTTTTATTGGGTATTGCGCTGGCTTATAAAGACGCTCAGCAGATACAGACATTGCCAGCCCTACTCTGCCTGCTCTTTGCATGGGTGATGCAGATAGACAGCAATCTGGTGAATGATTATTTCGACTTCAAACATGGTAATGACGACGAAACCCGGCTGGGACCGAAACGTGCCTGCGCTGAAGGCTGGATAACATTGGGAGCCATGAAATGGGGAATCATCCTCACTACTCTTCTGGGCTGCGCCATAGGACTTCCGCTGGTTCTCTTCGGAGGTTGGGAAATGGTTATCGTAGGCATCTGTTGCGTAGTCTTCTGTTTTCTCTATACTACCTGTCTCAGCTATCTGGGCATGGGCGATATTCTGGTACTGCTCTTCTTCGGCATTGTACCCGTATGCTGCACATACTATCTCGTAATGCCCGAAACCATGCAGGGAATAAGCATGGAAGCGGTTCTCGTTTCTGTAGCCTGCGGACTGGTAGTTGATACGCTGCTCATTCTGAACAATTACCGCGATCATGACAACGACCTGAGAGCCGGCAAGAAGACTCTTGTGGTTCACATAGGAAAGAAGAATGCCGAGCGGTTATACTGTGCATTGGGCAATCTGGGAATCATTACCATAATAGGTGTCACCATCTACGAAGTATTTCAGCATGAAGCCAGCAGCATGTTCCTGCCGCTTGCATCACTCTATATCGTTCTGCACAACAGAACCTATATGGAGATGAAAAAGATAGGCGAAGGCAGAGAACTGAACAGAATTCTGGGCAAAACAGCTCTGAACATCTTCTGTTTCGGCATTGTATCATCCCTGATCATCATCGGAATGGCGAATTGAACAATAATAAACTTATAATAATGTACGCGCGTACCTTATTATATAAATAAAGTGGAGGAATATCTATGAAACAACAGGTAAATCTCGAAATCATGGACTTTGTGGAGAAACAGATTCTCCCCAAATATAATGCCTTTGGCGAAAGTCATGGACTCAGACATGTTACCCGAGTCATCAGAAACTCTCTGAAACTGGTTCCGGTAACCGGAGCCGACATCGATATGGTGTATGTAATAGCCGCTTACCACGACCTGGGAATGAGCGGTCCGCGTGCCATTCATCATATTACCAGCGGTAAGATTCTGCAGGCAGATGCAAGGCTGAAGCGCTGGTTCGGTCCGGAGCAGATTAAAATCATGAAAGAAGCTGTTGAGGACCATCGGGCTTCATCCAGCCGTCAGCCTCGCAGCATCTATGGCAAGATTGTGGCAGAAGCCGATCGCGACATTGATGTTCACGAGATATTTCTGCGCGCCATACAGTATGGCAAAGAAAATAATCCAGATGATGACAAGGAGCAGCAATGGGAGCGGTTCAGCCAGCACATGGACGAAAAATATTCAAGAAACGGATACATCAGGTTATGGATTTCCAACTCCCCTAACGAGAAAGCGCTCAACGAACTGCGCAATATTATAGAGGACAAAACGGAGTTGAGAAAATATTTCGAAAAAATATTCGAAGAAAACAGCTAAAACATTTGGTAGTTTCAAAATATTGCATTATCTTTGCATTATCAAATAATGACTAAGATGTTTGCACCGTTGCATCGTGATGATGCATGGGTGCCAGAAGGAATAAGGGTCGTTTCGGTTCGATCGGGATACTCATCAAATTACACTATTGAAACCGAGAGGACATTCTCTTGCTCATGGCGGGCCACATAAACTGCAGCAGGCAGGTAAGCTGAAAAGCCGGTGGATTACAAAGGCGGAGGACTCTCAAATGTTTATACATTCGGAGTTTCATCACATCATCGAGCGGCCCTTTCTTTTACAAGAGGCGGATTTCTGAGAAAGAAATCCGCCTCTGCTCGTTTTAGGAATGAAAGCACTCATCATACTGAAAGAAAACAACCCCTGATAATGTGGGAGTTACAAAGAAAATGCATTTTTATCGAAAAAAAGTTGCAAAAAGATTTGGTAGAATCAGAAAAAAGTAGTACCTTTGCACTCGCATTTAAGAACGATGCTTGGTTGATTCGGTTAAGAATCCGACTGGAAGGTTGGGTGAGTGGCTGAAACCAGCAGTTTGCTAAACTGCCGTGCGGGTTACCGTACCGGGGGTTCGAATCCCCCACCTTCCGCAAGCTATCGTCCGAAAATGTACCGTTGGTCGATTCATCTAATGGTTAGGATACAAGATTCTCAATCTTGGCATAGGGGTTCGATTCCCCTATCGACTACATGTGTTTTTCATGGTATTAGATTAATAAGTCTCTATAAGTCGGGAGACCAATAGAGATTTTTTTTGAATGGTCGATTCATCTAATGGTTAGGATACAAGATTCTCAATCTTGGCATAGGGGTTCGATTCCCCTATCGACTACAAAAGTGTTTTCATGTATTAATTTAGATTGTTTAAGCTTGCATTTAGTTCTTTGTCAAAAGGCTACTGCAAGTTATTTTTTTATATATACGTACGAAGCCATATGAAACAATTATACACTATCATCTCCCTTCTCTTTCTGTTTACCTATCCTGCCTGGGCGCAGCAGCACGAGATATTCAACCAGCGCATCAGAACCCTACAGGTTGTAGGCGGAACCAACTGGCTATCACTCCCAGTATCGTCACTGGGCGGAGAACCTATCCATATCGATTTTGACGACATGACGCACGATTATCATCGGTACAGCTACAAGATTGAACATTGTGATGCAAACTGGAACGTATCTTCTTCGCTCTTTGAAAGCGACTATATGAGAGGCTTCAACGGCAACCAGCTGATTGAAGATGCAGAGCAATCCATCAACACCAATCATCCTTACACTCATTATCATCTGGCAATTCCCAATGCCGACTGCCAACTTACCATGAGCGGCAACTACAGACTGACGGTTTATGACGACAATGCGGAAAACGAGGAAGAAGGCAAAATGTTTACAGCCTGCTGGATGATTACAGAGCCTCAGCCATTGGTTAAACTGAAGTTAGAAGCTACTTCAACAACAGATATAGATATCCAGAAGGACCATCAGCAACTGAAAATGGAACTGGATCACAGCCAGCTGAGAATCACTCATCCCAATCAGCTGAACATCGTAGTGCTTCAGAACGGAAGATGGGACAATGCTGTCATCAATCCTAAACCCGACTACCAGAGTGCGGGCAAAATGAGTTGGCAGCATGTAAGAGATCTGATTTTCGATGCGGGCAACGAATACAGAAAGTTTGAGTTTCTGGATACCGATCATCCAACCATGGGAATAGACGCTATAGATTGGGATGGAAGAGACTATCAAGTAAAAGTTATGACTGACAGCCCTCGCCCCAATTACGTTTACGATGAAGCCGCCAAAGGTTCGTTTTATATCCGCAACAGCGACAACGTAGAAAACAAAAACACCTGCGAATATGCACAGATTCGCTTTACCCTGAAAGCTCCAAAACTGCCAGGCGATGTTTATCTGAACGCAGATTGGACCTACGGTCGTTTCCTCCCCGAATATCGGATGGAATATGATGAAATGACGAAAACCTATCACGCACGTCTCTTCATGAAGCAAGGTTATTACAGTTATCAGTATCTCATGAAGATGAAGGACGGAAGCATCAGGCTGCTCCCATCAGAAGGAAATTTCTACCAGACCCAGAACAAATACAATGTACTGGTTTACTATCGGGCTCAGAGCGACCGCACCGACCGGCTGGTAGGATATGGAGAATTAAAATAAAGGAAGGAGATAAATGAGATTAAAAAGAAAAGGAGTTCTAGCATTTCAGAATGCCGGAACTCCTTTTTCTATTTAATCCTAAAAGTGGAATTTCAGATCAACACCACATTGGAAAGGATTGCCACGCTGGGCAAAATACAGTTTCTTTCCTGTTGCTGCATTATCAACAGCAAAGGTATTGTAATTAGTATCTGTGAGGTTCCTACCCCAGATACTGATGCTCATCTTGCTGAAATCAATATCACAATGCGCACCCATCACAAAATACATCTTCTGGCTGTAGGTATTGGCATTATCCCAATAAGTCTTGCCCTGCGCATTCATGTTCAATCCGAAGGTAAACTGTCCCAAATGATAGTCAGCCATGGCTGCTATCGTATGCTGAGGAACATAAGGAACCTTCTTGTCCTTATAATTCACAGCCTTATCACCCTCGCCATCAGTATATTCATCAAATACGGCGCGTGTAAAACCATAGTTTACACCCCAATCAAAAGCACCGTCGAAAGCCTGACCCTTGAGTGCGGCTTCAATACCACAACTGTGACTCTTACCTGCATTAACCATCATTCGGCCAAAGCCATAGGTTCCTGCCATCACAGAGAGTTGCTGATTGCGAACCTGCATATAGAAGGCACTCAAATCGAAATGAAGACGATGATCAAAAAGATTGAGATGCGTTCCTACCTCATAATTCCATGAGGTTTCCGGCTTAAAGGCAATAGTCTGGTTCACTCTATCATAATCTTCATCGGTATGAGAAACGTCGTAATCGCCTCCCATCGCATCCTGACGGTGAGCATTCAGTTCGGTCTGCAAGATGTCACTGAACATCTGGATATTATAACCGCCTGCACGATAGCCCTTGCTCACCGTGGCATAAACATTGCTACCCTGCTCATCAAGCTGGTAACTTAAGCCAAATTTTGGCAGGAGCTGGTTGTAATCATCACTCGTTTTGCGGTCAAGCATTGAACGCAAAGTATAAGTGTCCTCCTTGCCCATCACCTTAGCTGTCATCGCCATATAAGCATAAGTATCGTAATGAATACTTGTATGCATGAAATCGTAACGCAAACCAAGCGTTGCTTTCAGACGGGAAGAAAGATCAAACGTACTCTCATGATAGAGACCAAAATTGCTCTGAGGAGTATGGAACAAACCCGGAGCTCCCATGCTCGCCGCCATGCTGATGCCGCCCGCCTTCTCTATCGCGGCCGTAGCCGCCGCATTAGCCGCAGGTTCTTTCATTCCCTTACTCATCATTTGCTTCACCATCAAAGAATGGATGGCGGAATACATCTGACTCTGGATAGCGTTACTGATAGGCTTCGTCAATTCTGAACCGAATTTTACAGGACCATTTGTCTTCAACCACATATGGGAGAAGAATGCACCCTGTGTAAGATGCCAGAAACCGAAGAAAGGCTGACGACTCTTAAATGTGAACTCCTGAGTAATAGAATTCTGCAACTGATCTTGCTGCAAGCTCAAATAATCTTCAGGAAGATAATCCTGATCCATCTTCATATTATCATCCAGGAACTGATAGCTGGTAGTAGAAGCAAAATCCCATTTCGCTCCTTCATGACGAAGATTGACACCCGAAAGCAGCATGTTGCGGCGATAAAGCCCAGGGAATGTTGTATTTGGCAATGCGGCCTTGCCACTGTTTAAATCCAACTGACCATAAGGAAATGCATGCTGATAGACAAATTGGTAATTGGCTAGCAAATCCATGCTCCATCCTCTATCAAAACGGAACTTAAGATTAAACTTACCGCCAGCCTCATCATAATTGTCGGCATAATCGCTGGTTCCTGCACGATGGAAGAATCCCTTCTGTCCATCATAAAAAGCAGCTACCCCTAATGCGACACGAGGTGAAAGCTTCATATAATGAGCCGCTTCTACATTACGATAGAAATGAGAGCCCAATCCCAGATTAACGTAGGTGCCCTTGCTATCATAAGCATCGCGTGAATAGATGCGCACCAAACCACCTTCAGAATTCTGACCATAAAGTGTTCCCTGTGGACCACGGAGAATATCTATACGGCTGGTCTGATAATGGTGAAGATTGAAAGCAGCCTTGCTCAAAACAGGAATTCCGTCAAGATAAATTCCTACAGCCGGACTGTTGATACGGCTTCCAATACCACGCACATACATGGCGTTGGTAAAACGCGAGCCATAGTTGGGCATTACGAAGTTAGGAACATAGCAGGAAAGTTCGCGCAAATCGCGAGACCCCAATCGCTGCATCTGATAAGAACCAAAGGAAGTGCTGCTGAGAGCCTGCTGACGAAGACGGAAATTCTCCTTAGGCTGCGAAACAACCACAACTTCATCAATGTCATAAACTCGGCTGCTATCAGCCAGCAAACCGTTAGCGTCTGCAAACTTTTCACTCGTACCCAATGACAGGTCAGAGCAAGTAGCCCTTTCGTTATCCGCAGCACTAGCCTGCAACGCTACCGCTGCCAAACCAATACATACGCTCTTTTTACTATAAAATACTATTCTTTTCATAACGGGTGCAAAGGTACATATTTTTTCCTGCACCCCCTATCCTTATTTATGAGGAAACAGATAAATCCGTATGGCAAACCATATATAGGCTACGAGCAACAAATAACCTATATAATATAAGGTAGTAACACTGAAAATGATGTAATCAATGGCGCAAACACCCACTAAACCACCCAGATACAGAACTGCATCACCTGCCGGCAAACGGTGTTTCACCTCATCAACACAAGCCAATCCTACTATCAGTATCGCCCAGACTGTAGCCAGGAAAAAGCCCAGTATCGGCGGTACGGCAAAAGGATTGAGCGTAGGATGAAAATAGAAATGACGCCATACTTCTGGCAAAAACAACTGAATGGTTGCATAGAAGGTTGCTGATATCGAAACAATAAGCACCAACGCTGTAGGATATGGTGAATCAATATCATTAAAATGAACTAGTTTACCATTGCTATGGAAAATCTTACGAACTGTATAGGCTACGGCTATGAGAATAATGATAACCATGAAGATGAGCAAGTGAGTATTGCTGAAGGTCATGATGAACTCTGAAATAGGATCATCGGGCACAACCTTCGGCAACAGACGGGACTCACGGGTCCAACCAAACTGATTATCTTCTGTTGCCAACTGCACCCAAACTGAATCTATGGAATCCTGAGGAACCATACGGATATCCGTAACCACCAGCAGGCAGTTCTTTCGGACGGCGAAGGAGTCGATAGGCAAATTGCTCAAAAATTCTTCAGGCTGTTGCGCTATCAATTCCAGGGAATCCTTGAATACCAGAAAATTGAATTTGTTGGTATAATGATGGGTAGTAGAAAACGAAATGGAATCGAGTTGTTTATTACTGTACTCTACCATAGCTGCATGCATCTGGTGATGAGCACGGCGATGATAACAACTGCTGAACATCAAGAGGATGCCCAGCATACAAAGAATCTGTATCGTCCATTTCTTTTTCATTTATTTCTCACTATATAAGTTCATCTGACATTCGTTGCACGCAAACTCCAGACGGAAGCGGCGACCGTCGCCCAACTGCAGGAAGAGAGGCTCTCTCCAGGATGGTTTCTTGCCTCCACGCTTCACACAGTAGCCCAACGAATAGCGGATACAATGGCGGCACTGCATCAGGAGCGATTCTCCCTTTTCATTGGTATACTTAGGCTGCATACTTCGGTTTGCCTTGTCTTTTTCTATATTCTCATCATATTCTTCCTGGGTCTTAGCATCCCATGCTGAAGGAATATTCTTACCCAATTCAAATGCCGGAACTACTGGCGACAGACCATGAATCTGATAAAAATCTCTTGCATCATAGTTAGCTATATTATAGAGATATCCCCATTTCCCGTATTCCGGCTGCCAAGTCAATTCCTCTTTCGTAAGTCGGTGTTCACCAGGCTGACTGAATCCAAAACCATTGTTGAACAAGGTTCTATCCCATCCACCCCACAACGACTTATCAAGCTGTTCCTGATTTGCCTTGGTAAGTTCATCTATCAATTCACGCCGGATAGCAGTGAGAATACTGTTCGGAACAAAGTATGTTTCCATTCCCTTCAGAAGTTCTACCTGGTAAGCTTCGTAAATCGTATCGCCCAGTTTGCTCATCTGAGCCTTTATATTTTCGTCCTGCGGGCGTTTCGCCTTTTCGAGTTTCAACTCTTTAAACACCTCAGCCACCTGATAAATCAAGCCACCATCAACCTCTTTCGTCTTCATGATGTTGACAACAGCCTTTACCCCCTGTGGCTCTTCCCTGAACTCATTGCCCATCACAGGCTCCATTGCTATGACAATATAGATTTTACGTTCAGCAGACTTACGAGCCAGCAAAGCCTCGAAAGCCCGATCGTTATTACGATAAAGAGCCATGCCCGGACGCAAATGTTCAGGCATTCCAAACGGATAGAGGCGATTGCCCTCTACTCTGTTCACACGAAAGCCTTCCAACTCACGGTCATCATTGATAAAACACAGTCCATCGCCATTTTTAAAGCTGGCTACTGTGGCTACGTTGAAAGAAATGTTGCCACGTATCTCCTTAACCTTACCCACAAACTCGCCGATAGCTTTCGGTGTATCGAAAGAAGCAATATCCGGCTGTCGCCCATTCAGGAAATAATGGGTAAAGCCACGATTGAAAGTCTTCTTCAGATTAGGTGTAAAATTATATTGAACATGTCCCACCGATGCACGGCGATACTTACGCGGTTCAGCTTTTACGATGGCATCGAGTTGACTGCTATAGGCTGCCACCACATTCTTGACGTAGTTGATATCTTTTAATCTTCCTTCTATCTTGAACGAAGTAGCTCCAGCATCAGCAAGATCCTTAAGATGATCAAGCTGACAAAGATCCTTGAGCGACAACAGATAACGCTGATGTTCAATCTCCTGACCATTGGAATCGAGCAGATCAAACTTCATACGACAGAACTGTGCACATTCTCCACGATTGGCAGAGCGCCCGAAACACTTCTCAGAAGCATAACAGACACCCGAATAGCTTACGCAGAGCGCTCCATGTACAAAGACCTCTATTTCCCTATCAGGAATCGCCTGATGGATTGCCTTGATTTCATCGAGCGAAAGCTCACGAGCCAGAACAACACGTTTGAAACCTAACGTGGTAAGCCAATACGCCTTTTCTGGAGTTCTTACATCACACTGGGTGCTGGAATGCAATTCTCTACTCCACAAATTCTGCGCCCTCACCTCAGTAAGCACACCCATATCCTGCAGCAAGAGTGCATCAACACCAATCTCATCAAGTTGCTGGATCATCTTAAGCGTATCCAACATCTCATCCTGATAGATGATAGTATTCACTGTAACGTGAACCTTTGCTCCAAACTGATGAGCATAATCACACAACTGTCTGATATCTTCCAGCGAATTGCCTGCTGCTGCTCGTGCCCCAAAACGAGGTGCACCAATATATACGGCATCTGCACCATGATCAATGGCTGCAATACCACATTCCAAGTTCTTGGCCGGCGCCAATAATTCTAATGTTTGCATAAGAAATCGATCTCTAAATCAACCGACTCCTTCAAATTAACTGATTTCGTCAATATTGTAAGGAGTCTCCTGATAAACATAATAGTTGATCCAATTACTATAGAAGAGGTTGGCATGAGCACGCCATGTCACCAGAGGTTCTTCGTTCGGATCGTCATGATAATAATAATTTTTTGGCAGTTCTACATCATCACGCTTGCCCATATCACGCTTATATTCCTTATCCAGCGTGTTTGGCGCATACTCAAGATGACCCGTCACAAAGAATTCGCGGCCGTTTCTGGCCATCACAATGCTGACACCGCTTTCAGGCGATTCGGCAATGATGTCAAGTCCTGGCACTTTTTCAATATCCTCACGTCTTACCTCCGTATGGCGACTATGAGGCATGCTAAAGACATCATCGAAACCGCGGAAGATTGGCTGAGACAAATCGAGAGGCTTCTGCTTAAAAATACCAAACATCTTCTTCTCTAAAGGATACTTAGGAACACCATAGAAATGATAAAGACCAGCCTGGGCACCCCAGCAGATATAGAGTGTTGAAGTAACATGGGTACGGGCCCAATCAAAAATCTCTTTGATTTCAGGCCAATATTCTACCTCCTCATAAGCCATCGTTTCGATAGGAGCACCGGTAACTATCATTCCGTCAAACTTCTGTTTGGAAAGTTCCTGAAAATCCTTGTAGAACATCATCATGTGCTCTATTGGAGTATTCTTTGGCGTGTGACTTTTCAACTTCATAAAATAAACCTCTAACTGAAGAGGAGTATTCGACAGAAGACGAACAAGATCTGTCTCTGTCGTAATCTTGAGGGGCATCAAATTGAGCACACAGATTTTCAACGGACGAATCTCCTGTTTATGCGCACGACTTTCGTCCATCACGAATATATTCTCATGCTTCAACAGTTCGATAGCTGGAAGCTTATCTGGTAATCTTAACGGCATTTATTTTATTCCTTTCTTAAAATTTTTCTGCAAAGTTACACAATTTCAGCGAAGATAACGAAAGAAGAAACATTTTTTTGAGAAATATAAATAAATTAATGTGTAAAAGCAAAAGAAATCTTTCACTATGAAAAGGATTGTTAAAGATAAATGAGAATATTAAACCAATCATCACGTTTTTAATCAAAAACACATATCAGTTGCAACTTTATAGGCGACGCTTACGTCAAAGCTAAAAATGATGTATCCTATTAAGATTTGCAATTATGGAAAGTAAGAACATTAATCCACATTTAATCAGAACAGATGCAAAGAGATCTGTAAAGATGAAAACAAAAAGTAAAAAGAGTATGAACGCAAGTTTTAAAAACATGGCGGTAGCGCTGTTCATCATGTCGGCTCCTATCGCTGTACAAGCTAAGCAATGGTCACTGCAGGATTGTATCAGTTACGCACTGGCTAACAACATTCAACTGCAGAAGACTCAACTCACAAAAGCTTCAGCTCAGGAGGACTATCTGCAATCAAAGTCAGCGCTTCTGCCATCGCTCTCTGCCAGCACCAATCAAAGTGTAAACTATACGCCTTGGGTTTCTAATGGAATCAGCGGAGAAGGTTTCAGCAAAGCTTCCATCGACAAGGTATATTACAATGGCAGCTATAGCGTGATGGGCAATTACACGATTTGGAACGGAAACAAAAACAGAAATCAGGTGAAACTGAACAAGCTGGCAAAGGAAGCGGCACAACTCGATTCGACAGCACAAGCCCTCAACCTGCAAGAACAGATAGCTCAACTTTACGTACAGATACTCTACTCTACAGAGGCTATCAACGTAAACAAAGAAAGTTATCAGTCGAGTGTTCAAAACGAAGAGCGTGGTAAGGAAATGGTAAAAATTGGCAAGATGAGCCAAGCAGACTTAGCACAACTTACAGCACAGAGAGCACAAGATGAGTTTAACATCGTGCAGGCTGAAAGTAACGTTAAAAACTATAAACGACAGTTGAAGGAACTCCTGCAGATTACCAGTGAAGAAGCTTTCGACATCGCTATTCCAAGCACAACTGACCAGATGGCTCTGGCCTCTATCCCTGGAATGAACAGTGTCTATACAGCTGCGCTTCAGAATCGCCCTGAGTTTTTGAGCTACCAAAACAAACTCGACCAGAACGATCTGAACATCAAGATTGCAAAGGCAGGAAAGTTGCCAACCATCAGCGCAAATGCAGGAGCTACGACCAGCACCACATCCATGAACAAAAACGGTTGGGGCAGTCAGATGAAAACCAACTTCAGCATGGGTGGTGGAATCGGTGTCAGTATTCCTCTCTTTGATAACCGACAGACCAAGACTTCTGTCAATAAAGCACTCATTCAGCGTGAAAGCATCTTGCTCGATATAAAGAATGAGCAAACTAAGCTCTACTCTACTATCGAAAACTATTGGTTGCAGGCTAATACAAACCAAAGCCAGTTTAAGGCAGCCAAGGTGAGCAGCGAGAGTGCCCAAACAAGCTACGATCTGTTAAGTGAGCAGTTTAAACTGGGATTAAAGAACATCGTAGAATTGAGAACTGGCAAAGATAATCTCCTGAAGGCTAAGCAGAACGAACTTCAGGCAAAGTATCTTACCATTCTGAATATCAACATGTTGAAATTCTACCAAAACGGCAGAATCTAAAGGGAAAGATTGGTATTAACATCCGAAAACATATTGCAAATCATTAATAGGTATACATACATTTTTATGAAAAAACTTAGAATCAGCAAAATCTGGATTGCCATGATTGTGGTAATCATCGTAGCTGTGGCAGCATGGCTGTTCTCAGGAAGCAAAAACGAAGAGCAAATAGACTTCAAGCAGGAAGCTGTAACCACACAAACATTGCAGAATAGTGTAACTGCAACCGGTACTATTGAAGCGGTAACTTCTGTAACGGTTGGTACACAGGTGAGTGGTATTGTAAACAAACTTTATGTTGATTACAATTCGCAGGTAAAAAAAGGTGAAGTCATAGCTGAGCTCGACAAAACCAACCTGATGAGCGAGTTGAATACTGCCAAAGCTAACCTGGCAAGTGCGCAAAGCAGTTTGAACTATCAGAGTGCAAACATGAGCCGCTACCAGACCCTCTATAAAAAAGGTTTGGTAAGTGCTGACGATTATGAAAATGCACTTCTCACCTATCGCCAGGCGAAAGAGCAAGTAGCTTCGGCCAAGGAAAATGTACAGAAAGCCCAAACCAACCTGAGCTATGCAACAATTACATCCCCAATAGATGGAACTGTCATATCAAAAAGCGTAGAGGAAGGACAGACCGTAGCAGCAAGCTTCAACACACCAGAGCTCTTTACTATCGCTAAAGATCTGACCAACATGCAGGTGATTGCAAATGTTGACGAGGCAGATATAGGCGGTGTAAAAGAAGGCGACCGCGTTAATTTTACAGTAGATGCTTATCCTGACGATGTATTCCAGGGAACAGTAAAACAGGTTCGTCTGGAAGCTACTACAACAAACAATGTAGTCACTTACGAGGTTGTCATCTCTGCACCCAACGCAGATCTCAAGTTAAAACCAGGACTGACTGCAAATGTTACCATTTTTACACAAGAACGAGCTGGTATTCTTGCCGTTGCCAACAAAGCACTCCGCTTTACTCCAACCAAGGAAACTGTGGGAAAGAATATCAAGATTATTGACTGCAAAGGAAAAAACAAAGTTTGGACTCTTGCTAACAATACCCTTACAGCTCATTCTGTAACCATCGGTCAGAGCGACGGTATACATACTGAAATTATCAAGGGTTTGAAGAAGGGCCAGAAGATTGTAACTGAAATCATAGTTAATACCCCTGAAGAGAATGAGGAGCCTCAACAAAGTCAAGGTTTGATTAGCGGTCCTGGACCTAGAGGAAAGAAAAAATAAGGAATAAGAGTATGGCAAACGACAATATTCAAGCAAACAGCGAAAAGAAAGTTGTGATAGAACTCGACAATGTTCGTCGCGACTTTCTTGTGGGTGAGGAAACTGTCCACGCCCTAAAAGGTGTAAGCTTTAAAATATACGAAGGTGAGTTTGTTACCATCATGGGTAAATCAGGATCAGGTAAATCTACCCTGCTGAACCAGCTAGGTTGTCTCGATACCCCATCCAGTGGCGAATACTATCTGGATGGAGTAAGCGTACGAAAGATGTCACGTAATGATCGCGCCATTCTTAGAAACCGAAAGATTGGATTCATCTTCCAGAACTACAATCTTCTACCGAAGACTACAAGTGTAGAAAATGTAGAACTTCCACTGATGTACAACCCGAACGTAAGCGCAGAAGAACGAAAGCAACGTGCTATCGAATCGCTGAAAGCTGTTGGTTTAGGAGAACGTCTCTATCATAAGAGTAATCAGATGTCTGGAGGACAGATGCAGCGTGTAGCAATAGCTCGTGCGTTGGTCAACAACCCCGCTGTGATACTTGCTGATGAAGCAACGGGTAATCTCGACACCAGAACCAGTTTTGAGATTCTGGTACTCTTCCAGAAACTTTATGCTGAAGGAAGAACCATCATCTTCGTTACCCACAACCCAGACATTGCAAATTATTCGAGTCGTAATATCGAACTGCGTGATGGTCACATCATAAGCGACACCTATAACGAACATATTCTCTCGGCAGCCGAAGGTTTGGCAGCCTTGCCGGTCAACACGGACGAATAAGTTTTCAATGTTAAGTGTTGAATGTTAAATTACTTAGCATCCAATAGCAAACGAAGTTTTCACTTAACACTTAACATTTTAACATTTAACATTACAACAAGTAAAATGAATTATCAGAATCTTTTCAAAATAGCCATCCGCGCCATTGCTGCCAACAAAATGCGCTCTTTCCTTACCGCACTTGGCATCATCATCGGTATTGCTGCGGTTATTACCATGCTTGCCATCGGACAAGGAAGTAAAGCCAGCATCAAGGCAAACATCGCAGAGATGGGATCAAACATGATTATGATTTCACCAGGTGCAGACATGCGTGGCGGTGTGAGACAGGATGCTTCGTCAATGGAGACGCTGAAGCAAGCCGACTATCAGAGCATCAAAGACGAATGTAATTATATCTCAGCTATTTCTCCTACTGTAAACAGTTCCGGACAGTGGATCTACGGAAACAACAACACCCAAAGTTCCATTTATGGTGTAAACCAAGACTATCTTTCCATCCGACAACTGAAAGTGGCAGATGGAGAAATGTTTACTGATACAGACATTAAGGCTGCATCTAAAGTTTGTATTTTGGGACAGACAGTAGTTGACTATCTTTTCCCTGATGGAAGTGATCCTATCGGTAAGGTTGTGCGATTTAACAGCATTCCATTCAGAGTAATCGGTGTCTTGAAGAAGAAAGGTTACAATAGTATGGGTATGGACCAGGATGATTTGGTACTTGCCCCCTATACAACAGTAATGAAGCGAATTATGGCCCAAACCTATTTAGGAGGCATCGTCTGCTCAGCTATCACCGAAGAGGCTTCTCAACCTGCCCAAGATCAGATTACAGAAATATTGCGACGCAACCACAAATTGAAAGACGCAACAGAAACTACTGAAGCAGATGAAGATGACTTCAATATCCGCTCTCAAGAGGAAATTTCAAGCATGATGAATTCTACCATGTCTACAATCACCATCCTGCTCGGATCCGTGGCAGGAATCTCGCTGCTGGTAGGCGGCATCGGAATCATGAACATCATGTATGTATCTGTAACAGAGCGCACCCGCGAAATAGGTCTTCGAATGAGTGTAGGCGCACGAGGTATTGATATTTTGAACCAGTTTCTGATAGAAGCTATCTTACTTTCTGTAACTGGCGGTATTATAGGAGTGATATTGGGAGTTAGTTTATCGCTCAGTCTGAACTCTTTCTTCCATATAGCCACCCAAATAGAGCCTTGGAGCATTATTATGAGTTTTGCAGTCTGTACATTTACTGGCGTTTTCTTTGGATGGTATCCTGCAAAGAAGGCAGCAAGGCTCGACCCTATCGAGGCTATCAGATACGAATAAAAAAAATTGGGAGAACATTAAATATTCTCTGAGGTTTTTCAAAAAAACAAAAAGTTTTTTGGTGAATACAAAATAAAGTTGTACTTTTGCGTCTGCGGAAGTGCAACTTTTTTATTTGAAGTTAAACGAATCGCATGAATTGAATAGTAAACAGGTTTAAATATAGAAGATTATGAAATTTATAGGAATTATTCCAGCAAGATACGCATCAACACGTTTCCCGGGAAAGCCACTTGCCATGTTAGGTGGCAAACCAGTGATACAGCATGTTTATGAGAAAGTAGCAACTTGTCTAGAAGCAGCCTATGTTGCAACAGACGATGAGCGAATTTTCAATGCTGTAGAAGCATTTGGCGGTAAAGCTGTTATGACGCGCAAGGATCATAAGAGCGGTACTGACCGCATAGAAGAAGCTATCGAAAAAATTGGTGGAGACTGGGATGTCATTGTCAATGTTCAAGGAGATGAACCTTTTGTAGACAAGAGTCAACTGGAAACCATCTGCCAGTGTTTTGATGACCCAACAACCCAAATTGCCACTTTAGGAAAAGCTTTTACCAGTATGGAAGCTGTAAAAAATCCTAATAGTCCCAAGATTGTTGTAGACAATCAAGGCTTTGCTATGTATTTCTCTCGCAGCATCATTCCATACGTAAGAGGAAAGGAAGAGGAAGAATGGCTCAAGAGTTTTCCTTATCTGAAACATTTGGGCATCTATGCTTACCGCAAAGAAGTTTTAAAAGAGGTAACCAAACTGCCACAAAGCTCACTAGAAATAGCTGAGAGCCTGGAACAACTTCGATGGCTGCAGAATGGCTACAAGATAAAAGTTGGTACGACGGATGTAGAAACTGTAGGCATCGACACGCCAGAAGATTTGCAGCGGGCAGAAGACTTTTTGAAAAACAGAAAGTAATAAGAAACATCATATACTTTTAAAGTATCGCAGAATGAACAAAATTGAAAATATCGTCAAAAAATATATTATTCACCATGGTATGTTCAAGTGGCAAACACCATATATCGTTGCCTTGTCCGGAGGTGCCGATAGCGTTGCCCTATTGCTTATCTTGAAAAATATAGGACTGAATATTTCTGCTGCGCACTGTAACTTTCACCTTCGCGGCGAAGAGAGTGACAGAGACGAGCAATTTTGTGTAAATCTGTGCCAACAACAGGGAATCAGTTTGTCTCGAATCCATTTTGATACTTATGCTTATGCCCATTTGCACAAGGTAAGTATCGAAATGGCTGCACGCAACTTACGCTACAGCTATTTTGCCCAATTAGTAAAAGACTTGCATGCAGGAGGAATTTGTGTGGCCCATCATCGCGATGACAATGTAGAAACTTTACTTCTGAATCTGTTAAGAGGATCCGGAGTAGACGGATTAGCAGGCATCGCCCCCAAAAACGGAAATATTCTGCGCCCTCTTCTCTGCATCAGCCGACAGGATATATTGCAATACCTAAAAGAAAAAAAGCAAGATTTTGTCACAGATTCAACAAATTTGGAAGACGATGCTTTAAGAAATAAAATTCGCCATCATGTAGTACCTCTTTTAGAAAGTATCAACCCGGCAGCAAGTGAAAATATCGCTCTCTCTGCCAAATACATACGCCAAGCGAAAAGTATACTTGAGAGCATGGATAGCATCAGTACAACCGACTCTTATAGGAAAGTTATATATATCCCTAAAGTATCTGTCATGAATGCTCCAAGTCCGGAATTCATACTCCATAAAGAATTAGGCAGATATGGTTTTCATGGCAATGTCATTGATGACATCTGTGAAAGCCTCTTCAGTCAGGATCGTGGTGTCGGTAAAATTTGGAAAAACGAAGACTATATGATAGTCATCGACAGAGAACAGCTGTTGATCTCTAACATAAAAGACTTGAATAACATTCAGGAGCAAAGAGCGTTCCGACTGCCAGAAGAAGGCATTTACAACATGGACGAAGGAACGCAAATCAAGATAAGAATCTTCTCGCATATGGGTGACTTCATGCCAAGCAAAGAATCGCAATGTATCACTTTGGATGCGGAAAAAGTCCGTTTTCCCCTCACCTACCGACTGGTAAAAGAAGGCGATAGATTTCAACCTTTCGGCATGAAGGGTAGCAAACTGTTGAGTGACTATATGACCGATAGGAAATTTGACTATATACAAAAGAAGACACAGCATGTATTAACTGATAGTAAAGGTGAAATCATCTGGCTTATCGGCGAACGTACGTCTGAAAAAACAAAGATTACCGAAGCCACCAAGAAAATATTGGAGGTCATCATCAAATGAAAAAGAAAATATTATATATCACAAGTTTAGTTCTCATTCTGCTGGCTGCCGCCAGCACATGGAGCTATTATTGTCTGAACCCATCAAGTGATAGAGTGAACAAGGCAAAAGCAAACATAAAAGTATACAGTCACTACGAATTAATTCAAAATGGAAAAACAATACTCCGGTTCGACGAAGACACTACGACACTGGCTGCCAACTTTATGAACCGTTGGGCGTTGATTCCTTCATGTGAAGGAAGACTTGCCGCCTGCTACAACAACAGCATCAGCCGGAATCACTATCTTGGCAAAGATGCGGATAGCATCTTTAAAGAGAAAGTTGATTCTTTAGACAGTTTGTATAGAGACTCCAAATGGAAAGTTGGAGAACTGAACTATTATATTCACTCTCATTCTGTCCTGGATGCAGGCTACAACTCTATTTGCGCTTATACCCAACACGAACTGGAGCTACGCGATTCTGCCAAGAAACTGATTGATTCTCTGAAACATGTACAGAAAAAGGGACATTTCAAGTTGAAACGCTTCATTTCATATCAAGCCTATTATAGAGACGAGAACGGAAAATGGAAGAGTCAGACATGCAAACTCATCAAAGCAATGAATGGAGAAACTGCACAAGAAAGCCACACATTCCAACTTTCCTCAGAAACAACTCCTGAAGGGGTTAAAGCTATTTCACCTCAACTTGCAGCATCTTTAGCAACAGTTCATGGAGCCACACTTCGACGCTCTATTGATTACACCCTCTTACCTGATTCTCTAGGATATTATCGGGGTACAACCGACAGTATCTATCAACCAAACGGTCATGGATGCTGGCAAGGATACGATGGAACCTATTATGAAGGTTACTGGAAAAACGGGAAACGTGAAGGATTCGGATTCAGCATTGCTCCCAAAAAGCCATTACGAATAGGCGAATGGAAAAATGACCGCTATAAAGGCGAAAGGCTCGTATATACATCGGAACGTATTTATGGCATTGATCTGAGCAAATACCAGCATGGAAAAGGCAGAAAAAAATATGCTATCAACTGGAACCGTTTACGCATTACACATCTTGGACGTCTCAGCAAAAAGACAGTGTCAGGAACAGTAAACTTCCCGATTCGCTTCATCTATATCAAGAGTACAGAAGGTAAATCGCTGTTAAATCCATATTATAGAAAAGATTATCGTGATGCAAAAGCACATGGTTACAAGGTTGGATCCTATCACTTCTTTACCACCATAACACCTGCTGCCGAACAGGCACGACACTTTCTGAAACACAGTATCATTAGGAAAGGCGATTTTCCTCCAGTTCTTGATGTTGAACCGCTTCCTAGTCAAATCAAGAAAATGGGAGGGGCTGGAGTATTGTTTGCACGCATTAGAACTTGGCTTAGAATAGTAGAGAGAGCAACTGGTGTTAAGCCTATTCTTTACATCAGCCAAACTTTCGTAAATCGCTATCTGCCAAAGGCTCCCGATCTGAAACATAACTACCAGGTTTGGATTGCACGTTATGGAGAGTATAAACCAGACATCCGATTGGTATATTGGCAACTCTGCCCCGACGGAAGAGTAGCAGGAATACATGGAGAGGTAGACATCAACGTGTTTAACGGATACGATGACGCTTTTCAAAGTTTTGTTAAGAACAAGACCGTAAAATAGCCTTTAAATGAGTAAGTTAGGTTAATTACGTTAAAGTAAGTTATAATTCTAGTCGTGTATCAATATTTTTATTATCTTTGCGCCAATTGTGCAATGTGTAACTAAGAGGAAAGATAATGAGACAGCTTAAGATACAAAAGAGTATAACCAATCGTAATAGTGAAGCCCTCGACAAATATCTTGTAGAGATAGGTAGAGCCCCTATGGTTTCTATTGATGAAGAAATAGAATTGGCTCAAGCTATCCGCAAGGGAGGTAGAGCTGGCGAAAGAGCAAAAAATAAGTTGATTGAAGCCAACTTACGTTTTGTGGTGTCGGTAGCAAAACAATATCAGCACCAGGGACTCACCTTGACAGACTTGATTGACGAAGGAAACATCGGACTCATCAAAGCTGCAGAACGCTTCGACGAAACACGAGGGTTCAAATTTATCTCATACGCCGTCTGGTGGATTCGTCAGAGCATTTTACAGGCAATAGCAGAGCAAAGCCGAATTGTTCGACTTCCTCTCAACCAGGTAGGATCACTCAATAAGGTAAACCAGGAAATTAATAAGTTTGAGCAGGAAAACCAACGTCGTCCAAGCGTTGAAGAACTTGCTGCCAGAACGGGTGTTGACGAGGACAAGATTTCTCAGAGCATGGCTGCCAGTGGTCATCATGTAAGTATCGATGCTCCATTCAGTGATGACGATGACAACTCTATGGCAGATGTAATGGCAAGCGGAGACGATGCCAGAACAGACAAGCAGGTTGATCATGAAAGTATGGCACAAGACCTAAGACAGGTTTTAAAAGTTTGCCTCAAGGATCGCGAACTGAAAATTATCTGCGCATGCTACGGAATTGGGGAAACCGAAAAGGGACTCGAGGAAATTGGTGATAAAATGGGGCTGACCCGTGAGCGAGTTCGCCAAATAAGAGAAAAAAGCATCACCAAACTGAGAGAATCCGGAAAGATAGGAATCCTTATGAAATATCTTGGTTAGGAAAGCTGCTGTCCAAAATATTTAGCATAGTTTTTCTGCCAAGTAACATCTTAACTCATAATAAATGAAGAAATATCAAACACACATCATTTTGACGATTATCTTCTGCATGATGGCTTTTGCAGCACATGCAAGAAGAATGTCACCGAGAAACGCCTTTAGTGACTCGGTGATGTGTTTGGTATTTAAATATGCACAATCTGTTGACACAACAGGTAGAGCTGAGCACAAGAGTTATGCCTACACTAAATTTCAAATCAAAACAAACAAACGTAATGCAACGCTCATGCTAGTACCGACTATGTATGCGGTGGCTCATGGCGGTGGCAGAAGATTCATCAGCGAGTTTTATAACCAAATGACGCTAGACGCAAATGGCAGACCAGTTGCCAAGCGTTTGCTGAACATAAGCACCATTCCACATAGAAGCAACACATTGTCATCAGTTTTGAAATACATGACTCCAACGGTATATGGAGAAACGCTTTTCGAAACTAATATTCTTTCTCCTTTCCACTATAAGAATCGCAGATATTATAAATATGCCGTCACCCAATTACCATTCGGCAAAGCACAAGTCTACGTATATCCACGTCTCAAAAACACCCAAGTTATTGAAGCACGTGCCATTGTTGATTCAAAAACCGGCAAGATAAGCATGGTAGACTTTGAGGGCGAATATGATATGACCCGTTTCTATATATCGATCATTATGGGTAAAGACGGATTTGGTTCACTTTCTCCTGCAAGGTGCAGCATGAGAGCCAACTTCAGCTTTATGGGTAACAAGATAACGGGCATGTATACAACAGTATACGGACTGCCGAAAATATTAAGTGATTCACTCAATAATGTTGCCGACACAGCATTAATGGCAAAAGTGCGCCCAATTGAGTTAAACCAAGATGAGGCTGACATATACAAAAAATTCTACGAAAAAAGGAAACAAATAACAGATTCCTTGAATAACAACATACCAGAGAAAAACTTTGCAAAAGACATACTTTGGGATGTTATCGGTGATAATGTATTAAACAGGATTTCCCAAGGCTTCGGAAAGCAAAACCAAGGCTACTTCCGTATCAGTCCTATTCTCAACCCACTCTATATGGGATACTCCGAGCGAAAAGGAATTGTATACAAGTTTGACCTGAAGGGAGGCTACAGGTTTACAGAAAATCTGGAATTGGGGCTTCGCTTTAAAGGAGGTTACAGTATGAAACAACACAGATTTTATTTCAATATACCATTGACATTCAACTATAACCCGAAGCACAATGGATATCTGAAGTTAGAAATCGGTAATGGTAATAGAATATCGAATAATCGTGTTGCACGAAAGATGTTAGGCATCAGCAAACCAGAAGATAACGATTTTCTATATCCACTATTCTCAGAATATCCAGGATTGTCATTACCGGAAATTTCTACAGATATTGAGGCAAACAACAGAAAACTGACAGAGTTTAAAGATGATTACCTTCGTCTTACTAACCACTGGAGTTTCAACGATTATATCGGTTTTGAAGTAGGTTTAGTTTCACATCAACGAAAAGCTGTAGTAGAAAGTTTCTATAAACTGTTTAATTATCCAAGCAAATATGTGTCAGTAGCACCAGCTGTAGCTTTAGAACTGTTACCATGGGGAAAGAAAGGGTCGATTTTTAAAATAGACTACGAAAAGGGATGGAAAAACCTACTAGGTTCAAACATAGACTACGAACGGGTAGAAGCAGATGCACAAACTATTTTTCAAGCATCACGCCGTCAATCATATTCTATAAGGTTAGGAGCTGGCTTTTATACCCGCAAAGGTGATCATTGGGACTTCGTTGACTATACCAATTTCCATGACGACAATATTCCTGGAGGCTGGAATGATAGCTGGAGTGGAGAATTCGAATTACTGCCATCCCAATGGTATAATGCCAGTGATTATTACGTTCGCGGAAATTTCACTTATGAAGCTCCCATGATTGCAACTGCATGGCTCCCCCTGATTGGGAAATATATAGAAGCAGAGCGTCTGTATGTAAGCAGTCTTGTTGTAAACCATTTACACCCATATACAGAATGGGGATATGGAGTAACAACAAGAGCTATTACATTAGGATTCTTTGCAGCCTTCAAAAACACGAAGTTTAATGGCATAGGCTGTCGCTTCGGTTTTGAACTATTTAGAGATTGGTAATATTCATAAAAGCATGGATAAAACATGATTTCTAGGGCACAATATCAATAACATCATAAAAAAATCAAAATATGAGTTCACAACTAACTGTTTATAAAGCAAGTGCAGGATCAGGTAAAACATTTACTTTGGCTCGCGAGTATATGACACTCGTGATAGCTAATCCTGCTTCCTACAGAACCATTCTTGCAGTAACCTTCACCAACAAAGCTACTGAAGAAATGAAAATGCGTATCTTAGGAAAATTATACGAAATTGCACACGGACTACCAGAAGCAAACGATTATGTAAATCAAATACAGCAGGCTTTACCGTATCTTTCATCCAAACAAATTCAGAAAAATGCAGAATCTGCCCTGCATTTGCTCATACATAATTATAACTATTTCCGGGTTATGACCATCGATACGTTCTTTCAGAGTGTATTGAGAAATCTAGCACGTGAACTTGATCTGACTGCCAATTTACGGATAGAACTCAATGACTATCAAATAGAACAGCATGCCGTTGATGAACTTATAGAAAGTCTTGAAGATACCGATCGTCTACTTTTCTGGATTATGGATTATATCAAAGAAAATATTGATGATGATAAGAGTTGGAATGTCATAGGACAGATCAAGAAATTCGGTGAGAACATATTCAAGGATTATTACAAAGCTCATTCCGACAAGTTGACAGAATTGATGGAACAAGAAGATTTCTTCAAGGATTTTACCGACCGAATGAAAAAGATGCGCAATAAGGCAAAAGAGCAGCTTAAAGAAATTGCTGCTACTTTTTTCGATTCCCTTGAAGAAGAAGGCTTTACGGCAGACGACTTAGCTGGAAAAACGAGAGGTATTTGGAGCTATTTCAACAAGCTGAAAAATGGCAAATACAGTGATGATGATCTACATAATGATACTTTCTGTAAATGTCGGGAAAGTCCGGAAGCATGGGTCAAAAAATCTGATGTAAAAAATTGTACTGATATCTTCAATTATGTAGAATCGGTGCTCTACCCTATTCTGCTGTTTGCAGAAGATAATCGTCCCAGACTCACCCGAATCTTTAAAAGTACCGATCTGACCATAAAGCATCTTAATCAGCTTCGCCTTTTGGGAAGCATAGATAAAAAAGTCAGGGAGATGAACAGAGAGGCAAACCGTTTCCTTTTGAGCGATACTCAGACCTTGCTCAATTCACTGATAAAGGATAGCGATTCGCCATTCATCTTTGAAAAGATTGGCACTCAACTCGACCATATAATGATTGACGAGTTCCAAGATACCAGCACCATCCAATGGAAGAATTTTAAAGTGCTGCTCGAAGAAACCATGAGTAGAGAAAATGCCGGCAACCTTATCGTAGGTGACGTAAAACAAAGTATCTACAGATGGCGATCCGGCGATTGGAGACTGCTCAATAATATTGATAAAGAATTTAATAAAAGCGCGAAAAAAGTAAGCATAGAAACTTTGGGTACCAACTTCCGCTCTGATAGAAACATCATAGAGTTTAACAATGCTTTTTTCACAGAAGCAGTAAAATTGGAGATTGAAGACCTGAAAGATAAATGTCCTGAGGAATGTAAACAGCTGGAAAGCGCATATAGCGATGTCTGCCAGCAAGTAGCAGACCACCATTCTAATCCTAATGGTTCTATCAGTATTCAGCTCCTGGGCGGTGAAAATATTGAAGACAGAATGATGCAAACCACACTGGACACTGTAGACAAGTTGGTTGAAAGAGGTGTTCCTTGCAACAAAATAGCAATCCTGGTAAGAAGCAACCGTAACATACAGGACATTGCTGAGTATTTTATGAACCATTCCGACTATCCGTTGGTTTCAGATGAGGCATTCAGGCTGGATGCCTCCCAAGCAGTATGCACATTGGTTAACGCTCTCTACATACTGGTACACCCAAATGACAATATTGCATTAGCAACTCTCAACAAGTTTTGTGACACGTATTCTGTAGCTGGAAATATGCCGGAAAAACTTTTGACCAATCGTTCTGAGTATCTGGAAATGCCACTGTTCGATCTCACAGAACGCCTTTTTGCAGAACTTAAACTTGGCGAAATAAAAGACATGATCAAGCAAACTGCCTACATCTGTACTTTTTATGATTGCTTAAGTAAATATCTCACAGATAACAGTAGTGATATCACTGGATTTCTGAAAGAGTGGGATAACCGTATCCACGAAAAAAGCATTCATAGCGATGGCGATGGAGGCATCAGATTCCTTACTATACATAAGAGCAAGGGACTGGAATACGATCATGTTATCATGCCTTACTGTGACTGGCAACTAGAAAAAGCCAACACTATCTGGTGCACACCGCAAGAAGCTCCATACAACGAGCTTCCACTTGTACCTATAGATTTCAGTGCTAAACTGATGAAGCAAAGTATATATGAAGCAGATTATAATCATGAACATCTGCAAAACATAGTCGACAATTTGAATCTGCTTTATGTAGCCTTCACGCGTGCCAGTCACAACCTGATTGTAATTGGCAAACGAGCTAATAGTGCATATCGTTCTGCCATTATCGAATCCGTACTCGACAAGGTAGCCAGCCGACTTGAAGCTAATGATGTAAAGATGGAGTTAACAGGAATAGGTTCTGATGCCAAAACAGATGACATATCTTTCAGCTATAATGAAATATATGTACCTGATTCTTCCAAGAAATCAAACGAGAAGAAGGATACAAACGTGCTCTCTGCCTATTCTCAACCTTTAGAAATTAAAATAAATGTTACGCCTGAAATGCCAGAATTCAGACAGAGTAACCAGAGCCGTGACTTTATAAAGCGTGATGAAACTGAAGAACAACAGAAGTTTTATATCAAAATGGGTACCATTTTGCACAACCTCTTTTCTACAATCCGAACGGTTGATGATATTGATGGAGCCCTGAAACAGTTGGAGTTAGACGGACTTTTATACGATCAAGAACTCACACCAGAGAAAATAAAGGAGATGATCAGGAAAAGACTTGAATCACCAAAGGTCGCAAAATGGTTTGATAAGGAACTGACCATACTTAATGAATGTTCTATCCTGACAGTTGAAAATGGAAAAGTGGCAGAATACCGTCCAGACCGCGTGATGCAAAACTCAAAAAATGAAACCATCGTGGTAGACTTCAAATTCGGTAAACAGAAAGTAGAACACCATGAACAGGTTAGAAAATACATCGGCTTGTTAAAAAGTATGGGACATCACCGAGTAAAAGGTTATCTATGGTATGTATACCCTAACAGAATAGTTGAAGTAATAAAATAATATGGTTCTATTGCCCCCTTTCCAAAAAGTAGGGCAACAAAAAGAACAGTTGCAAACATTGAAAAGTCCATTAAGATATGAAAACATTTTTAAAATATGTAGCAAGAGATATTCTCGAGAAATACGGAAACAATCTCAGCGACATTGCCGTCGTGTTTCCAAATAAACGCGCCGCTCTTTTCCTCAACGAGAGTCTGGCACGTTTGACTGATCACCCTATCTGGTCGCCATCTTACATAACAATCAGCGACCTTTTTCGCAAACATAGCACATTGAAAGTTGGAGACCCAATCAAACTTGTTTGCGATTTACATAAAACATTCGTAGCCTGCACTGGTATTGATGAGACCCTAGACCATTTTTATGGATGGGGACAACTTCTTATCACAGATTTTGACGATATTGATAAAAACATGGCAGAAGCAGAAAAACTCTTTGCCAATCTTAGCAATATACATGAACTTGATGACATCTCATATCTTACAGAAGAACAGAAAACGCTGATTAAGAAATTTTTCAGCAATTTCAACGATGATCATAACTCAGAACTCAAAAAGAGATTTCTACAATTATGGAGCCATTTTCTTGATATCTATAAGCAGTTCAACATGCGTCTTGAAGAACAAGGATTGGCTTATGAGGGGGCTCTGTATCGGAAAGTTGTAAATGATGAAAACATCAAATTCCAACACAAGAAATATCTCTTTGTCGGTTTTAATATGATGCAAGTAGTAGAACGGAAACTCTGCGACCGCTTGATGAAAGAGGGTAAAGCACATTTCTATTGGGACTACGATGACTATTATATGCAAAACCATCATGAGGCAGGTCACTACATTCGTGAATATCTCAAATATTATCCTAACGAATTGAATGATATGCCTCCACATGATCTTCGTGAAATTTATCATAACTTTGATAACAATAAAGACATTACATACATTTCGGCATCAACTGAAAACATACAGGCCCGCTATGTAAACCAATGGCTTAAAGAAAAGAAACGCTATAAATATGGAAAAAAAGTGGCTATAGTATTAGCCGATGAAGGATTGTTGCAAAGTGTAATACATAGTCTTCCTACGAACGAAGACATCAAGTCGTTGCCAGATTATTCTGAGAACGACAAGTTAGCATATAATATAACATTGGGATATCCGCTTCAACAGACACCATTCTACAGTTTGCTGCAACAGCTCATCAAGTTGCAGGGCGTAGGTCACCCCAAGCATAGTAACAACTATCGCTTACACAATGTGCTCATGGTACTTCGTCATCCATACACACGCTATATTTCTCAAAATTATAGCAAACTCTTGAGCGCTCTTGACGAGCAGAAGCAGTTCTATCCTACCCGCCAATTCCTAAGCATGGATGGTGATGAAGGCTTGTCACTGCTTTTCAAAGATTTGGGTGAGACTGCAACAGAAAATGAATACAACTTGAGACTCATCCACTATCTGCTGGATATTTTGAAGACAATAGGTGTGAATAGTAAAGAACAGGACGATCCTTTATTCCAGGAATCGCTCTTCAGAACTTATACCTTATTAAACCGTCTGCAAGAACTCATCCAGACAGGAGACTTAGAAGTAGACTGCATCACTCTGGAACGACTCATCCAACAGCTCATCCAGTCAACAAGTATTCCTTTCCATGGTGAGCCAGCAGAAGGAATACAGGTAATGGGTGTATTGGAAACTCGAAATCTTGATTTCGAACATATCTTAGTACTCTCATGCAACGAAGGGAAACTGCCGAAAGGTGTGAACGATGCTTCATTTATTCCCTATTCATTGAGAAAGGCATATGGTCTGACCACCATTGATAACAAAGTAGCTATATACGCCTATTATTTTCACAGTCTGCTCCAACGCTCACACGACATCACTTTATGTTACAATAACGCAACAGAAGATGGCCAATCGGGTGAGATGAGCCGTTTTATGCTACAACTCCTGGTAGAAAGCCATCATAACATCGAGCGCTTTTCTTTGGTCGCAGGACAAAACACACTGCGTCCTACTTATGAACCAATAGAGAAAAAACTGCATGCGCTCAGCCAGCTCAAGAATTTGAAAATGCTTACGCCAACATTTTTAAATACATATTTGAGATGTGAAAAGCAATTCTACTATAAATATGTAGAAGGACTGATTGAGCCAGATGAAATTGATGAGGACGAAGTAGACAACAAAGTATTTGGAAATATATTCCATCGTGCAGCAGAACTGTTCTATCTGGGATTAGCAAGCAGCGATGCTCTGACAACCGACGGTAAAGGAGAACTCAAACTGACTCGTCCTATCGTTGTATCAAAAGAGCAATTAGAGCAAGCCTTAAAAGACGAATCTCTGATTTATCGCCTGGTAGATCAGGCGTTCAGAGAAGAACTCTTTAAAGTTAGCGCTGCAGGATATCGTCCGAAATATAATGGTCTGCAACTGATTAATAAAGAAGTAATAGCAAGGTATATCCGGCAACTTGTCACGATAGATATGCGACAGGCTCCATTCACCATACTCGGATTAGAGCTGGTTGTAAAAACTGACGTCGAAGTAGAAACAAGTATCGGCAATTTATCTCTGTCAATAGGAGGTTTTATCGACCGGCTGGACGCAGTTGCAGCTAACGGTCATGCAAATGGCAATAATCTTGCAGAACGAATCCGCGTAATAGACTATAAAACAGGACGTATTTCAACAACACGTCCAAGAGAACTGAGCGAAGTGTTTGATCCATCCATGCTCAACAAGCATACAGATTATTATTTACAATCTATGCTCTACTCGATTATTGTAAGACACAACAGGAATCTGAATCCGGCTCAAGAGCCCGTATCTCCAGGCTTGCTGTTTATACAAAATGCAGGAGCAGAAGATTATGATCCGACATTAAAAATGGGCAAGGAACTCATCAGTAGCATAGATGTATACGAAGAAGAGTTTATGAAACAACTGAAAGTTCTCATCGCCAACATCTTTGACAAGGACCAGCCATTCCGACCTACAGATGATAAGCATCGTTGCGAATACTGTCCATACGCAGCTTTATGCAAGTCATAGAAACATATATAATATGTGGAAACCAAAATGATTGGTTAAAATGCGCAAAATACTTGCTTTTTTGAATTATTCTATGTATATTTGCAAAAAGAATTATTGAGTATGACAGAAAAAGAAATAAACAAGATAGTTAGTGAGAACTTAAACTATGTAAAATCAGTAGCCAACCAGTATAAAGGTAAAGGCGTTGAGTTTGATGACTTGGTTAGCGAAGGAACTCTGGCAATGCTTATGGCAGCCAGAAAGTTCCAAGCCGACCGGGGCACTGATTTTGTGGCTTATGCCGGTCCATTCGTTCACAAGGCTATATCACAGGCCATCGATAAACAATCAGGAGTTTATCGTTTACCGAAAGACCAGAAGAAATTTGCCCCAAGAAACGCAGACAAGGCTGTATCTGTAGATGCGCCACTAAGCGCAAACAATCCGTATACCCTATTAGATATATTAAACGATCCGGATGTAAAGATTGCAGATGATACCCTGAATATAGAAATGATGAAGAAAAAAATGGCAGAAAGCATTGCAGATTTATTGCCACGAGAGAAAGAAATCATCACCAAATTCTATGGTATAGGTGTTCCTAAGGAAACGATGGCTGAAATTGCTGAAGATATGGGGCTCAAACGCGAGCGAGTTCGCCAGATACGAAATCTGACCATACGCAGATTGAACAGGAGTATCCGCCACCAGGCATTGAGAAACTACTTCAAGAGGTAACTCGCAATAGTTTATAAAAACAAAAAGGAGGGTGAATCATTAACTTATGATACACCCTCCTTTTTGTTTCATGTTCTAGTTATTAACAATTAAACTTACTCCAATCCCTTAAGATGATTAGCACGATATTGACGGGGAGTAACGCCTATTCGCTTGAAGAAATTAGCATAGAAACTCTGACGAGTATTGAAACCAGCCATTTCGCTGATAGCTTCTACAGTCATTCTTGCATAACGCTTATCGGTAAGTAAAGACATAGCATCGTTTACTCGATAATCATTCACCAACTCGGCATAATTCTTATGAAATCGAGTTGCGCATACAGCAGAAATATAGCGAGAGTTAGTATTCAAATCCTCTGCAAGTTTCTTGGAACTATAGTCTGGGTCCTTGTACTTTCTTTCAGTAACAAGAACACGGATTATCTCGTCGCGAAGGCGGTCCTTAGTTTCTTCACTCAGCATAGATTGATATCTTGCTATTTTTTCTTTTTTAGGTTGAATATTGTACTTAGCCATAGTTATGTTATAAAATTTATTACAACAAAGGTACGACTTTTATTTAGAACGACCAAATTTTTTCTCACTTTTTTGAAAAATAAACACAAAAAAGTCGTTTATATGAAATAAAATGGTTATTTTTGCATTAATTTTCAAGCTCAAAGCCGAGTATATCATAATTATTAGTCAAGAAGCATAGATATGAAGCAAATATTGTGGTTTATAAAAACGTATTTTACGTTTGTCATTTTGTTCAGTATTCAGAAACCATTTTTCATGATATTGGAAAAGGCTTCTGCTACACAACCTATCGATAATATCTGGAGCGAAATGCCTACAGTGATGTGGTATGGTTTATCACTCGACCTCTCTATGGCTGGTTACCTCACCGCACTACCGGGTTTGTTGCTCATCGCAATGATTTGGTTTCGTAAGGAGATTATACGTCCCATTCTGAATGCTTATTTTATACTGGCATCTTTCCTGGTTTCCATTACATTCGTACTGAATGCAGGATTATATCCATATTGGAACTTCCCGCTAGATAGCACTCCATTATATTATTTCTTTACTTCGCCAAAGGATGCACTTGCAAGTGTTGGAGGGCTTTACATCTTTTTGGCTCTCCTCATCACTGTGCTGCTTACCATAGCCGTCTGGTTCGCACTCCGCATGCCTCATACCCAGAAGCGCTATTCCAGCAGATACAGCAACTATGGTTTTGGAGATTTCGGCAGTGGTCGTAGAACACGCTACTCTGACATAGAGCATCATCGTATGCGCCATTCTCTTATTCTGTTGCTGCTTACTGCCCTTCTCTTCATCCCTATCAGAGGAGGATTTACTGTATCTACAACAAATACAGGAAAGGCATATTTCAGCCAAAATGCGTTTTTGAATCATGCTGCCGTCAATCCGATGTTCAGCCTGTTTGAATCACTTACCCATCAGGAAGATTTTGCATCGCAATACCGATACATGTCAGAAGAAGAAGCTAACAAGCTCTTTGCTCAAATGGTAAGTTCAAGCGACCAGAACACCTACCCGCTCCTGAATGAAGAAGCTCGGAAAAACGGAAAGCCGGATATACTTATTATTATTATGGAAAGCTTTGCCAACGACATCATGCCTTCCGTCGGAACACATAAAGACGTAGCTGTCTGCTTGGACTCAATAGCCAGAAAGGGAATCTTCTTCCCAAGATTCTATTCCAACACTTTCCGCACGGATCGTGGTCTGGTTGCTGTTTTGAGCGGTTATCCTGCACAACCTACAACCAGCATCATGCGCTACCCGGCAAAATCTGCACAATTACCATCATTGGCACGTTCATTGGCTAAAGCAAAGCATTACGGCAATGCATATTATTATGGTGGTGATGTTGATTTTGCCAACCAACGCTCTTGGCTGGTTTCCCAGGGCTATGAGAGAATCATTTCAGATAGTGATTTCCCTATAGAAGACAAATTGAGCAAATGGGGAGTACACGATCATATCGTAGCCAACCGGCTGCTTGCAGACCTCAGGAAAGAACAAAACACCAAACAGCCTATGCTGAGAGTATTCCAGACATCAAGCAGTCATGAGCCATTCGATGTACCATATAGCAGACTGAAAGACAAACGTTTAAATGCATTTGCTTACACTGATAGTGTCATAGGTCATCTTCTGCGTGAATACAGCAAATTGCCTAGATGGAAAAATACTTTGGTATTACTCGTTGCCGATCATGTTGGCGCATACAAAGAACATCTTGACAACTTTGACCGCAGCCGCTACCAGATTCCACTTATCATGACCGGTGGAGCAATAGCTCGCCCAATGAATGTTAAGCTCATAGGAAGTCAGCATGATATAGCAGCTACACTGCTCGGACAATTAGGCATTCCTCACAAAGACTTCTTGTTCAGCAAGAATATGTTGAGTGATGCTACGCCTAAATTTGCATTCTTTGATGTACCCGATGCTTTCGGCATGGTATCAGAGGAGAACTCTATCATTTACGACAACAAATCCAAAAAGGTTGTTTATGATAAAGGCAAAAAAGGTTATAACCTGAAGCGAGGCATGGCTTATCTTCAGAAGTTGTACAATGACTTGAGTGCAAAATAGCCCAAACGACAGGACAACAGATTATCAGAAACAAGAAAGCGAACATTACAGAATTTCATAAAGAAAGACTATGATAGAATTACTTCATCAAATAGAACAGATTGATACGCAGATTTTTCTGTTTTTCAATGGTTTTCACAACGTGTATTGGGATTACTTCATGATGATTTTCTCAGACCGTTTTGTATGGGTTCCATTCTATGCCAGTTTTATCTTTGTACTGCTAAAGAATTTTCCTGTCAAGGTTGTGATGAGCACTATAGTTGTCATCACTCTGATTATCTTGTTTTCAGACCAGACTGCATCAGGAATTCTGAAGCCATTGGTAGCAAGAATGCGTCCCAGCAATCCTGATAATCCTATCAGTCCGATGGTACATGTTGTTCAAGGATATCGGGGTGGCAGATATGGTTTCCCGTCTTCTCATGCAGCCAATGCATGGAGCATGGCCTTCTTTGCCCAATATCTGGTTCGCCGGAGCAAACTCACGATATTCTTATGCCTATGGGCATTGATAACCAGTTATTCCCGAATGTATCTCGGTGTACACTATTTTGGCGACCTCCTGATTGGTACCCTCATTGGTTTTCTCTATGCCACCTTATATTATTATATATTTCAGTATTTTTTAAGGAAGCATACCGAACGTTTTAAGCCCAACCACGACATCAGATTTGCAAGCGTCCCTATCATTACGGGGCTCGTTTCTATTTGGGTAATCATTTGTACCAGTGGAATACTGTCTTTCTATAGCATACCACTGAGATAAACAAATGTATAAAAAGAGTTAGCTTATAAAAATGGTTTAGATTATACATTATTATTAACATATAAAATTTAAAGATTATGAAGAAATTATCAATTCTTGCATTTGCTATGGGCCTGATAGCTTTCACAGCATGTTCTGAGAAAAAGGCACCTGCACCAGCTCAGGCAGAACAGACTGTTGTAACCGATTCTGCATTTCAGGCTGCCGCAGCCGGTGAATATAAGAGCGCAGATGGTGAGCGCTGTGTAACTTTGAACAGTGATTTCTCTGTTAAAGTAAAAGGCCTTAACAAGGAATTTTACAAGTGGGAATTGCCAGCTAAGCCAGAAGGTAAAGCAGCTGTGATTATCCTGAGCCGCAAGGGTCTCGATGCCGACGTTCAGGAGCAGGCAACACTCGATACAGAAGAAGGTTCTATCATTATTAAGAACGAAACATTCCGCAAAAAGTAATAGAATATGAACCTGGTATAAAAAGCAAAACGCCCTCGCTTCACAGCGAAGGCGTTCCTTTTGGTATTAGTTTCATTTAAGGTAAAAAGATTGTATTCAGGATAACGATGCAAAGGTAGACATATTTTTCGAAACAAACGAATCTTTTTATATGTTTAAAAACATATTTTGTGAATTATTGCTTTTAAACGCAAATTATCGCTCCCAAAACAAAATTATCTGCCAGATAATTTCGGTACTTACAATTAAATTTGTATCTTTGCACCATAAATTTAAAAATTATTCTTTTTATTGAATTATGGCAATTAATGAAGAAAACAATTTGGAAGAGAAGAAAAGTATCTCTTTCGTAGAACAGTTAGTTGAGGAAGACCTCAAAGAAGGCAAAAACGGAGGACGAATCCAGACGCGTTTTCCGCCAGAGCCTAATGGTTATCTGCATATCGGCCATGCCAAAGCTATCTGCATGGACTTTGGTGTTGCAGAGAAATATAATGGTGTTTGCAATCTTCGTTTTGATGACACTAACCCTAGCAAGGAAAACAATGAATATGTAGAGAATATTCTTCAAGATATCCAGTGGCTCGGTTTCAAGTGGGGCAATATCTACTATGCTTCTGACTACTTTGAGAAGCTTTGGGATTTTGCTGTCTGGATGATCAAGAAGGGCAATGCATATATAGATGAACAAACTGCTGAAGAAATTGCACAGCAGAAGGGTACCCCTACCACACCAGGTACTGCTAGCCCATATCGTGATCGCCCAATCGAAGAAAACCTTGCTTTGTTTGAGAAGATGAATACTCCTGAGGCCGTAGAAGGCAGCATGGTTCTCCGCGCAAAACTCGATATGGCGAATCCAAATATGCATTTCCGCGATCCTATCATGTATCGTATCATCCAAACTCCTCATCACCGTACAGGAACAAAATGGCATGCATATCCTATGTATGATTTCGCTCACGGACAGAGTGACTACTTTGAGGGGGTAACCCACTCTATCTGTACATTGGAATTTGTACCTCACCGTCCGCTTTACGATAAGTTTATCGACTTCTTGAAGGAGAAGGACGGAACTGCAGATGTATTAAACGACAATCGTCCACGTCAGATTGAGTTCAACCGATTGAACCTCACTTATACAGTAATGAGCAAGCGTAAGCTTCACCAGCTGGTTGATGAGAAACTGGTTATCGGATGGGACGACCCACGTATGCCTACTCTTTGCGGAATGCGCCGTCGCGGTTACTCTCCTGAGAGTATTCGTATGTTTATCGACAGTATCGGTTATACTAAGTTCGATGCCCTCAACGATATGGCCTTACTCGAAGCATCTGTTAGAGAAGACTTGAACAAGAAAGCATGTCGTGTGAGTGCAGTACTTGATCCTGTAAAACTCGTAATTACCAACTATCCGGAAGGTGAAACTGAGGAAATGGAAGCAATCAATAATCCAGAAAATGAAGCTGATGGCACACACACCATCACATTCTCTAAGAATCTCTGGATAGAGCGTGCTGACTTTATGGAAGATGCTCCTAAAAAATTCTTCCGTATGACTCCGGGTAAAGAAGTTCGTCTGAAGAATGCATACATCGTTAAGTGCACTGGATGCACAAAGGACGAAAATGGCGTTATCACTGAGATTCAGGCAGAATACGACCCTATCAGTAAGAGCGGCATGGAAGGTGCCAACCGTAAGGTTAAGGGTACATTGCATTGGGTATCAGCAGATCACTGCGTAAAGGCAGAGGTGCGCGAATACGACCGTCTCTTTATGGTAGAAAATCCATCTGCTGATGAACGTGATTTCCACGAGCTGCTCAACCCAGACAGTTTCCACGACTATTCTAACTGCTATGTTGAGGAATATGCAGCCAGCAAGAAGCCAGGTGAATATCTCCAGTTCCAGCGTATCGGTTATTTCATGGCCGATCTTGATTCTACTGCAGAAAAACCTGTATTCAACAAAACCGTTGGTTTGAAGGATACATGGGCAAAACAGAATAAATAAATCACCTATATCTGTCTCAGTTTCAACAGCTGAGACAGATATTATTTAGATTCAAGATAACAAATGAATACAGCAGAGCTTTTTCTTTGGATACTCGACAATTTAAATTACTGGGTAGTAGCCCTTTTCATGGCTATCGAGAGTTCATTCATCCCATTCCCATCAGAGGTGGTTGTTCCACCTGCAGCATGGAAAGCCATGGATCCTGATAGCGGAATGTCGTTTATCCTGGTCATCGTATTTGCCACCATTGGTGCCAATATCGGTGCACTTATCAACTATTATTTAGCTAAATGGGTAGGTCGTCCTATCATCTACCGTTTTGCCGACAGCCGCATCGGACATATGTGCCTGATAGACCGCCAAAAGGTAGAAGTTGCAGAAGAGTTTTTCCGCAAGCATGGAGCCGCATCCACTATTTTTGGGCGCCTGGTACCAGCTGTCCGCCAGTTAATCAGCATTCCAGCCGGTTTGGCAGGTATGCATGTAGGCAAATTCTTGCTCTATACCACAATCGGTGCTGGTATCTGGAATACTGTTTTAGCAACCATCGGTTGGGGTATTTACCAATATACAGACTATAAAACAACTCAAGATGTATATCAGCAGGCATTAAAGTATAGTCATGAGCTCGGTTACATCATCTTGGCTCTTGCCGTTGTTATTGTAGCATTCCTTGTATACAAGGGGCTCAAGAAGAAATAAGAAACTATCCCCCATCCTGCTTCCTCAAGCGGGATGGGGGATTTTTCTTCAGTATAATTCCCCGCACTTCACGTGAAACGACAAGGGTCTATATGCCACGATGAAAAGGTGGCGTATAGACCCTTGATTATATGGTTATATTCGTAATCTACATCTCCGCTTTCTGTTTTTTATGAATTGCTCAGATTCTTAATGATATCTAAAGGCAGCTGGGTAGCTTTGGCAACCTGTTCGGCAGAAAGTCCCATTGCCAGCATATTCTTAGCTATTTCCAGGGCTTTCTGGTTCATACCTTTTTCCATACCTTCCTTCATACCAATTTCCTTACCCTCAGCTATACCTTCACGCTTTGCAGTGTCTACGGAATTCTTGATGTCGCGATATGCCATCTTGCTGGTCTCGTACTCCCTCATTTCCTGCGGAGTAAACTTGGCTATCTCGGCTTCCTCAAAGAGACGGTCGAAAACTTTGTCGCACAGCTCCTTCGGACGCTGGGTAAGCTTATAGAGGTTCTTCAGAGCATAGAGCCACTTCTCGTATAGAGTATCCAGTTGTTCCAGGGATTTGTTGAACTTGGAAATCTCTACATAGATATATTCTAGTTTGTCGTAAAATACTTTGTGGGTAGCAGTGTCGCACAACTGCACATGATGGCGGATTTTCTCCTTGTCGAAAGCATCCTCGTTCATGCTGAAGTTGAGCAGGGCAACGGTATAGACATGATTGAGTCTGAAATCCCAGTCGTTCCCCTTGGGTGCCTGTTCTCGGATAGGGAAGGTGGAGTAGAAGAGGGAGCGGTCCTTGAAATACGCCTGATAAGCATTCTGCATTTCAACGATGAACTTCTCGCCGTTTTCGCCCTCGCAATATACATCAAAGATGGCTCTGCGGTCGGTATATACATCTCCTACGTGCTCCGGATTCAGATACGATACGTCCTTTACAACCTGTCTGCCATTAAACAAGCTGTTGAGGAAGCAAATGAGCAAATCCTTGTTCATTGCTGTTCCAAAAATTCGCTTGAAACCGAAGTCGGTCAGCAAGCTGATGTATCTTTCTTCTACCTGCTTCATAATCATCTGTTTTAAAAATCCATGCCGCAAAGGGCGACTCTAGTTAAAAGAATGATAAAACATTTTCTAATTTAATAATTGCTTGGCAGAAACTTCTACTACCCCGCCATTTCCGTCACTAATGACAACAGGACGATTGTATAAAGCCTTTTCTACCAACATATCATGCTGAGCTTCAACTAAACCTGATTCAACTTTGTTGATAAAGCCCTCAATCTCACTTTCACTCATAATCCTTAATTATTTTAAATTTAACAATATCCTTAATCTTTGTTGGAATAAGATCTGGTTGCTAAAGTAGTTTTAAATTCTTTTGGATGCAAATATACTGCAAAATCTTGATAACGCCAAATATTTGAATGAAATTAACATCATTATTGGCTAATAACTGAACTTTCGCATATCAGGAGTTAAATGAGTTAAGGAAGTTAAGGAGTTAAGACAATAGAGTCTGAAAACGTTAAAAAATACAAACAAGGTGTCGCATTGCCCACGAATGAGACACCCAAAACCAAAAAATCATACCTGAAAAAACAAATATTACCACCCACTTTCAAAAAAAAAAACTTAACTTTGCACCAGGATTTTTACAATCTGTATCATGAAGGATTTAAAATATTGTAAATTATAATCAAAACATAATAGATTAATATGAGAAATTATTTAACTGGAAAAGAACGATTACTGGTTGCAGCACTTGCTTTAATTCTTCCATTTTCTTTCGCGAAAGCAGAAGCAAGAGAAGATGGAAAGACCGGTCAGCAAGGCTGGTATGTAGGAGTAGAGGGTGGAATGCCTTTCGGCTTCTCTACCTTCTCAAGTTTCGGACACGACAAGACTCATCTCGGTTGGGCTGCTGGCTTATATGGGGGCTATCGTTTCAACTCCATCTTCTCGGCTGAGTTATCTGCCAAGTATGGAGAGATGAACTTGTCTGCACAAGACTGCTGCGTAGAACGTAACTATTGGTTGGGTAGCGACGGTGTGCTTTACAAGGCAGGTGTCTTAGGCATGGACAGTTGGGAATATGCCAATCTGAAAAGCCATGTCTCTATGGGACAATATGGAGCCAGAGTAAATATCAACCTCCTTGGGTTGTTCCCTCAAACAGCTGATAGCCGATGGGATTTGGAAGTATCACCTCATATTTATGCTGTAACGACCAAGGCTGATATTCAGACTATAGCCGATGATGCCAAAGTGATAAAAGGTTCTACCAACTGGCATTTGGGTTATGGTGCAGACTTGCAGGTGGGCTACCAACTGACCTCTTGCTTAAAACTTGGTATCTATTCCGGTTTGACTCGTCTTACTGGCGAACGTATGGATGGAATGCCGGAATATCAGCATAAGAACAACTTCTTGTGGGAAAGTGGCATAAGATTAGGAATCAACTTGCCTTTTACCAATCATCATCAGTAACCCATAAAACAAGATAGAGAATGAAAGCAAAAAGAAGATTTAATATTTGGTTATGGGTGCTGTTATGCGTCCCATGCCTGTTGGCAAGTTGCGACCATGATGTTCATGATGGTGAGGAAGAAGGTGGCTTGTCGGTATCGCTCACTTGGGCTGATGAAGCCGACCAAGGCACGGAAGTGAAGGATGTGAAACTCTGGATATTCAATGCCAATGACGGCTCGCTTGTAGAGGAAAAACAATATGGCGGTGCACAGGAGGTGGCAAGCCAACGCTTCCAACTCCCGGAAGGAACCTATCGCATCCTGACTACCACCAACCTAACAGAACCGTTCTTTATCAGCGAACAGACCCGGTCTTTGACCAACTGGAACAATATCCAGATAGGCTTGACCAATCCTAAAGATGTGAAGCATAATGCCTATTTCGGAGTTGCCGATGTGAAGATAGATAACAAGGAAGGCAGCTATGTGGTGCAAACCCCTATAAAGAGCGTGCTTTCGGAACTGACCATCATCATCGAGAACATACCGAAAGGCACAGAGATGAGTGGCAAGGCTTTGGATTGTGCCTGGTGCCTGTTCCCAACACTGAAAAACAGTGATGGAGACTACGGTTTGCCGAGCATAGAGCCAACGGAAGTGGAACTCCCTACCCTCCTGGCTACAGAATCAACTCTGAAATCGGAAGTCATCCGGCTGATGCCGACCATACAGGGAAGTTCCGCCTCTCATGTTTATCTCCGCCTCTTGCTCCCTAACGAGACCTTGCAGGAGTATGACATCACCGCCCCTGCGATGAAGGTTGGAGGAAAGTATGAGTTGCGGCTCAACTACAACCAAATGCAGCCAAAGATGAATCTGGAAGCTACCATCAACGGTTGGACGAACCTCAACAATGAAGTAGAAACCAAATAATAATAATAACTTTTAAAATATTGATAATATGAAAAAGATGACGAAGTTTTTCGCCCTTGCACTCTTAGCAGGTGCAATGGTTTCATGCAGTACAGAAGATACTGCTCCTACAACAGCAAATGGTAAGGTAGCCGTGCAGTTTACTGGTGGTATCAGCGTAAACACCCGTGCCAGCGGAACCACTTGGGACAACGGTGACCGTATCGGCATCACCGACATCGACAACGATACCCAGTACGGCAACGTGCGTTTCATCCTGAAGAACGGGAAATTTGAGGCAGAAGGAAAGGTCATCTATATCGAAGATGCAAAGACCCATACTTTCCGCGCCTACTATCCGTACAACGCGGCGGGAGGCATCCTCACAGCCACGACCGATGCCACGGCGCAGCAGAACCAGCCTGCCATCGACTTCCTCTTTGCTTCAGGAGCCACGGGAGACAAAAACAGCCCGGTGGTGAGCTTTACCGACAAAACCTACAAAGGCGGTGAAGACAACTCCTTCCACCACCGCATGAGCCGGATAACCCTTACCTTCGAGGCGGGCGACGGCGTGAATTTCAGCGTGGTCAAGCCTGAACGTTACACGCTGGACGGATTGTTACTCACCGGTACGTTCAACACGGCCGACGGTATTGCCACAGCAGACAACGGACTACAGACCGGAGAACTGACCATGAATCTGGCAGACGGCAATCTCACGTCATCGATCATCCTCTTCCCGCAGACAGTTGCATCCCTGCCGTTGGTTGTGAATTACAAAGGTCAGGAATATCATGCCACACTCACCATGCCCGATGGCGCACTGCTGGCGGGCAACAACTATACCTATACCGTCAAGGTACGCAACAAAGTCCTTGAAGTCAGCGAAGCCACCATTGCAAAGTGGAACGATATAGACGGTGGAGAAGTGGATGCTGACCTGTAAGATATTAATAATTAAATGATTAGAATGAAGAATTATGAGACATAGATTATTTATCCCCGCAGCCACCGCATTGCTGTTCGCCCTCGCCGCCTGCACACAGGACGAACTGGCTGACGGTAGCCGTCTGTCCAAAGAGGAATATCCTATAGTCATCCATGCCACCGGACTGTCCGTGGAGGCAACGCCGCAGGCAGCCCCATCAACCCGTACCTCCGTGGACGGCGACTGGCAGGGCGTCACTTCCGTGGCACTCAAGATGGGCGATGCGGTAAAGGAATACATAGTAACGACTACGGATGCCGACGGATACAAGAGCGCCACGCTCTCACGCGAGAACGACCCGTACTACTGGATCAGCCGCAACCCGATTACCGTATCGGCATGGTGGCCCTTAGACAATGCCGACATCACACAGATGCCTGTCGTGAAGGTTGCTGAAGACCAGAGCATATTGGCAGACTTCCAGAACAGCGACTTCATCTCTGCTGAGAACCGGAAAGTGGAATTTAACAACCCGACTCTTGAATTTACCCACCGCACGGCACGCGTAGCAATCGAACTGAAGCCCGGCACGGGATTCACGAGCGTCGCCGGTGCCACGGTGAGCCTCGTGAGCCTGTCCGCCGATAACGGCAACCCGACCGCCATCAAGACTTACAACGCAAGCGGCAACACCTACGAGGCACTGACTGCCCCGCAGACCGTTGCGGCAGGCAAGCCGTTCGTCCGGGTGGAACTCGGCGGCGGAACCTTCTACTTCCGCCCGCAGAACAACGTCGTATTAGAGGCGGGCAACCGCTATAAATATACTGTTAAGGTGAACACCACCGGCCTGACGTTAGAGGGTTGCACCATCGGCAACTGGGCTGACGGCGGCGGCGAGAGCGGCGAGGCCGAGGATTTGGGCTACATCTACGACAGCAACACCAATACCTACACGGTCTATAACGCCGACGGCCTGCTGGCATGGAACAAAGCCATACAAGAAGATGAATCGATAAATTGCACCCTCACCGCCGACATCGACCTGACGGGTAAGAAATGGACACGTTTAGACACATGGCCAGGCTACTCCGGCGTCTTTAATGGGCAGGGACACCGCATTACGGGATTAAACTTTTCAGCAGCGAATTTTGGACTTTTTTATTTTTTAAATGTAAGTGGAGTGATAAAGAACCTACAACTCATAGATGTGAATCTGGATGGCAGTAGTGGAGGAGCTGCTGGAATGGTGGACCGAAATCATGGCCAAATCATTGCCTGCTCTGTGACGGGAAAACTTACTGTACATAGTGGTGGTATAACCAATGCAAATTATGGCGATATCATCGCTTGCTGGTTCGACGGCACATTGATAGATGAGTCTGGCTGTGGAACTATAGTGCGTTTCAACTACAAGAATATAACTTCCTGTTATTGGGGAGGCAATACCGAGCAAGGAGTATTACGTAATGAAGGAGGAACGGTAGTTGCCACGAAGGTGGACGGCGCGACCGTGAAATGGCAGACAGCCGTCGACGGCATGAACCCCGCCCTCACCGACAACGACTACCAGTGGGCACTCGGCACCGCCGGCCTGCCCGTACTGCAAAAGAAACAATAACGAACTCTAAACAACACGCATCATGAAACGAACAAACATCCATATATTCGCAGCCCTCGCCCTGCTGCTCGGCCTTGCCGCCTGCACGCAGGACGAAGCAGGCTTCCTGCCAGAAGGGGCGGAAGGCACATCCATCGTCTTCACCGCCACGGGGCTGAACCCCGCTTCGACAGCCATCGCCGGCACCCGTGCCCCGGTGGACGGCAATTGGGAGGGTGTGCAGAGCGTGGCAGTCCTGATGGACGGCACGGTGAAGGCGTACAACGTGACGCCCTCCACCGCCGACCCCACCAGCGCCACACTGACCTCCACCGACCCGTACTACTGGACCAACCACAACGACATCACCGTCACGGCGTGGTGGCCCTACACCGCTGGCGAGACAACTCCGCCTGCGGTAAAGGTAAAAGCCAACCAAAGTGCCCAGAAAGACTTTGAGGGCAGCGACCTCATCGTAGCCGACGGACAGACGGTGACCTACGGTAGCCCCACGCTCCGCTTCACCCACCGCACGGCGCGGGTGACCATCGTTCTGACGGACTACACCGAGGGGCTGGCATCCGTGCAGCTGACGGGTCTCTCCACCGAGAATGACAATCCAGATAAAATCACCCCGTATGACAAGGGCAGCAACACCTACACCGCCCTCGTAGCCCCGCAAAGTGTGGCAGCTGGCACGACCTTCATTACCTGCACCTTCACTAACGGCAAGACCTTCGTTTATAAGATGAAGAATGCTACCGACTGGCAGGCGGGCGGTGAATATACCTACACCGTCTCCCTCGCTGCGGCAAAAGACCTAGGCTATACCATAGAGAGCAACGGCAGCTACACCGTGACCTCCGCCGATGGTCTGATGAATGTAGCCGAATTAGTGAACGGAGGTAAGACCGACATTAACATTACCCTCGACAAAGACATTGACCTGACGGGCAAAGAATGGACGCCGATAGGCACAGGCTACAGCAACAAATACACTGGCACCTTCGACGGTGGCGGTCATACCATCAAGGGGCTGACCGTTACGACAAATGACCAATTTGTGGGTCTGTTCGGCTATCTCGATAGAGCTGGTACGGTGAAGAACGTGGTGATGGAAGACATACAGATAACAAGCAATCACGTGTTAATGTCAGGCTGTACTGGCGGCGTGGTAGGATATAGCTGGGGCACCATTGAAAACTGCTCGGTGTCGGGCAGCGTCAGCGGCACGGTGTATGTCGGCGGTGTGGTGGGTGTTCAAATAGGCGGTTCCATCACCGGATGCAATTCCTCTGCCACAGTGAAGGGAACGGTCGATGTCGGCGGCGTGGCAGGTCAGACGAATTCGAGTGCCACCCTGACCGCTTGCTATGCCACAGGCAACGTGATCATAGAAATGGACCCCAAAAAGAATATCGCTGGCGGCAGTCTGGTGGGAATGAACGCAGGAAGCAGCCTCCTTGCCTGCTATGCCACGGGCAACGTAACCAGTACGGGTAGTAGCACTGGCAATGTATATATCGGCGGCTTTTTGGGAGGAAACTACACCACCGTGACCGCCTGCTATTGGAAGAACAATCATGAACAAGGCATCGGCTACAATAGGGAAAGCACCGGAGCCACGAAGGTGGACGGCTCTGTCGTTACCTGGCAGAAAGCCGTTGATGCCATGAACACCGCCTTGCAGAACGCAGGCTCAGAGTGGCGTTACGAACTTAAAGGAGCATTGCCTACCTTGAGGAAGCAGTAAGCCGTTGCGGGCGGAAAAGTTCCGCCCGCAACGAAAATTAAACGACAAGGGTCTATATGCCACGATGAAAAGGTGGCGTATAGACCCTTGATTATAGGATGATATTCGTAATCTACATCTCCGCTTTCTTGATAATCCAATCACCTATCGTCCGCTGTGTGCTGTCATAATTTACGCCAATCTTAAACAGGCGCTTACCATCGGCAGAATATGGAATCAGATATCCCTTTTCATCTATCTGTCTGATAGCTTCCTCAGCAGAACCATCATATTTCAACTCGAAAACAAATACGGCATCAGGCATATACACAACGGCATCAGCCCTGCCTATCGCACTATTCTCCTCTACCCTCATGTGTGCTCCCATCAGGTTAAAGATAAGATAGAACACCGTCTGGAAATCCCGTTCACTCTTGTTACTCAATCGGTTGGAAATGCTGGCAAGATAAGCCTTCAGGCGCACCATCGCTCCCTCAACGTCTGCCTCATAGAGCTTTTCCAGGAAATCACCTACAAGGCTGTTATTATCCAGTGATATTGGCGAGAGATAGTTGGGTGCAAGACTCTTGAGCATGCCAATCTTAACCTCTCTGTTAGGATATTCCAGTGTATAGCGTTGCAGCATCGGGTTATACTTCTTGATGGTGAGATAACCACTCTGATAGAGCAACGGAAGCGCAGAAGTCATCATTTCCGGCGAAACATCAAAGTCATCCACATCACATGATTTCTTCTCAATATCCATCACATTGACGTGATACTTCTGCAATGTCTTAATAAGATAAGACGGAGTACCCGAGCCAAACCAGTAAGGAGCAATCTTTCGTGCATTCAGTGCCTTTACCAGACTGAACGGATTGAAAACATCCTCTGATTTCTCACTGAAATGATAACCGTCGTAGAATCTTGTCAGCTCTGCCAGGCACTCCTCATACGTCATACCCAGGTCTTCTCCCAATGCCTCTATATCCGGTTTCATCTGAGTGGTAAGTTCCTTTTTGCTGATACCGCAGATAGCCGAATACTGGTCGAACATACTGATGTTATCGAGGTTATTCAGTTCGCTGAAGATGCTGAGCTGCGAGAACTTGGTGATACCCGTGATGAAGGTGAACTCCAGATACGGATCGAGCATCTTGATGGGACTATAGAAGTTCTGCATGATGAGGCGCAGCGGTTTCAAATTTTCCTTTTCATGCACTACATCCAGCAAAGGGGCATCATATTCATCAATGATAATCACTACCTTCTTACCCGTCTGCTTGTATGCTTCTTTCACCAGGTCTTTCAAACGGAGGTTAGCGTCCACCTGATGCGTCTTATATCCCCAGATTGTCTCCTGCTCTTCAAGCATATCAGCCAGGTATCTTTCCAGCTGCTCCACTCCCATGTGCTTGGCGCCGCTCAGGTCGAAATGCAGCACAGGGTGCTTCACCCAATCCTTCTCATAATCAGCTATTGCCAATCCCTCAAAAAGTTCTTTCCTTCCCTCGAAATAGGCCTGGAGGGTAGATGCAAAGAGCGACTTTCCGAATCGTCTTGGACGACTCAGAAAAACATATTTCATTTTTTTCTCTCGAAAATCCACGATGTATTGGGTCTTATCTATATAGAGATAATTACCCTCTCTGATATTCGAGAATGTCTGTATTCCTACAGGATAGAAATTTACCATTTTTGCCATATTCCTACATGCTTTACGTTTTGCGCTGCTAAGTTACGAATATTTTTTTGAATAGGAAAATTTTGGGAGAGATATTTTTCACAATTATCTTTTGCACTATTATACTTCCTTCCAATCAACCAGTCCCTTTCCCATATCATCCAGTTCTATGGCAAGAGCAATTACCTTGCGCTTATCAGCCTTGAAAGGTTCGGCATACTGCTTGGCTTTCATCTGCTCCGTGGCAGCATCCACACCACCGTTATTGCTCAGCTTCTGAAGTAAGTGCTGGCAATATCGTCTCATAAAGTGATTTTTTTACCTCAGAATTCGGGAATCCTAGAATATAGATTCCCATCATATAATCCTTAATCGTGAGATAACCTGTCTGGTAGAGGACAAGTTCTGCTCCACCATCAGTCACATCAGAAGTCTCCAGAGTATTGCTAATTATCGGACAATACTCGAAATCTTTCAACCTCTTTTTAATATCAGCTTCAAACTTAGAGAGTAGTGGCGATGTCCCGGATGAAAACCAATAGTTCTTCACATCAGAATCTGCCAATGCATTGATAAGACAGAAAGGATTGAATACATCAACCTTGTTTCTACTACTGAAGTGATAGCCACCATAATAAGAAGACAGTTGCATTGCAGCTTCATCAAATGTCCATCCTTTACATGCTGCCAATTTGTTGATTTCCGGTTTGAAATAACAGATAGCTTCTTCTTTTGTGATACCACATAGAGCAGCATATTCTGAATCAAAACCAATGAAACTCAAATTGTTGAGACCTGAGGTTAGGGAGAATTGCGAAAATTTGGTGCAGCCTGTGATAAAAACAAAGTTTTCGAATTTGTCCATAGATTTGAGAATGACAAATACGTCTCTGTATATTGCCGTACATTTTTCGTATAACGGAGTTTTCCAGGAATGCTGCAATGGAGAGTCATATTCATCGATGAGAATGGCCACCTGCAAACCTGTTTTGTTGTATGCAGTCTTTATAATTTCTATCAGACGAATAGCTAACGGAGAATTACCTCTTGTTTCTATCTCATACAAAGATTCATATTCCTGAAATGTATAGTCTAGATAACTTTTCAGACTTTCCGGTTCTGCGCCTGCACGACTCATATCCAGTCTGATGACAGGTCGCTTCACCCATTCCGTCTCCAGCTGCATGATCTTCAAGCCCTCGAAGAGTTCCTTCTTACCCATGAAGTAGGCTTCGAGCGTATCTACAAGAACGGATTTACCAAAGCGGCGTGGGCGGCTCAGGTAATTATAAGTTTTCCCCTTGTTGGCAAGTTGCCAGATGATATCTGTCTTGTCAACATAAAGATATCCACCCTTTCTGATTTTTTCGAAAGACTGGATGCCTACAGGTAATTTTCTATCATTTATCTCTACCATAATTCCTAATCTTTGGTTTCCAATTGCAAATTTACGATTATTTTCCGAAACCGCCATACTTTTCTCATCTTTTTTGCACTTTCAAAATAATTACTTACTGAACTTTAGCATGTGGTTCAAGAACGGGCTGAAGGCCCAAAAGCCCCTAGCCCAGGGAGGGCACTGAAAAAGTCCCTTCATGGGTTATGTTAGTTTAACATTCGATCTTT
>OCPY01000024.1_pt1 | contig 137083 bp, 113 predicted proteins | sample 1538821 | NCBI WGS metagenome assembly OCPY01 (sample SAMN04571728, study PRJEB22368) | human gut metagenome | biome: human gut; material: stool | host: Homo sapiens | place: Luxembourg | collected 2012-12-07 | reverse complement strand
GGACAAAATTCACGCTCATACTATCATGATGCATAGTGTTCAAGCTCTTTACTGCCATTGAGATTGCCATTGATATGGCTTGCGGATTTTAGGTACAATTCCCGCTTAAAGCGAAAAGTAGCGACAAAGGTATATATAATTTTTTGAATGACCAAACAAAAGAACACATTTTTTCTATCATTTTCTGACACTGACACTGACAGTTATTTTTTCCGAGGGTAGTAAAAGAGTAAGAAGAAAAGTTATATTTATATATATATAAATATAAAATATTATATTAACATTCTTTTACCTATTAGTGCAGCTAGCAGAAACAAAAACTGTCAGTGTCAGTGTCAGCAAAACGCAGCACCAGAATCACCCTCCATAGCGTTTCTCTCTGCGCTAATCTATGACTTATCCCTCATAACTCTAAGAGTAGCGAGCCCCTACTCTATATTTTTTGCTTTATTAACGAGAATCGCTCCCCGCCGCCCCCGTTCCCTGCGATTCCATCGCAGGTCCCCCCTCCGCCAGGCTTTTGCCTTTTTACCTTTCCATCCCCCTTTGCTGAAAACAGCCCTTATCTGCAACCTGAAATTTGGCAGTTACAGAAAAAATGCGTATCTTTGCATCGTGATTAGGAAAAGCCTCATCAAGCTCCGGACAAAAGATGGCGGCGGCTTCCCATAACACCAGACTCTAAACATTAAACACTAAAAGAACATGGAACAGAAAGGAACATTGAAGTATCGTAAGATTCAGCGTACACCACAGAGTGGAGAAAACGCAGGTAAGAAAAAGTGGTATGCCACCTCAGTAACCGACCGAGAAGTAGATTTCGAAGGCTTCGTTACACACATCGCCGACCACGGATCGCCATACAGCCGAGGCACCATCCACGGTGTACTGATGGATGCTCTCGACCACTTGCAGGAGTTGATTCTCGACGGCAAGAGCGTCCGCCTCTCAGGTCTCGGCCTCTTCTCCATCGGCATGAGTTCAAAAGCGGAAGACACCCGCGACAAGGTAACCGCTGCCAGCGTAGAGGGCGTTCACCTGATTGTACGCAACACCAAAACCTGGAGCAACTCCGAGCTCAGAAAGAAGTGCAAGATTGAAGAGTATGGCGCCTTCACAGGCACCGATAACACCGGCACTTCCGGCGGCGGTTCTACCCAGGGCGGCTCAGGAACCACCGGTGGCACGGGCAGCGACGGCCAAGGCTCTGAATCAAGCGGCGGCACTACCGGCAAGGACGATACTGGCGACGGCCTTGAATAGACCAAGGATAGACTGGCTAGGTTGCTAGCCCCTAGCCCAGCCTATCCGCCCACAAAAAGTCAACATTCAACACTCAACATTCAACATTCAAAAAAATGAAAACGAACACCTGGAAAACAATTCTGCAGATAGCCATCAGCATTCTGACCGCTATCGCTACTACGCTCGGAGTAACGAGCTGCATGGGATAAAATAAATGAGTTAAAGAATTATAAACATTTATTCATATCAGCCGACATCGGATTTTATTCACTAACTTTGCATCAGATATATACATTAGAATTCTTTACAAACAATAAAATGGAGAATAAAATAACGACAATGGAGCGGGGAATGCAGCGACGCACCGAACTGCTCCTGGGAAAGGATAATCTTGAGAAAATTCAGAAGGCAAGAGTGCTCATCTTCGGTATCGGAGGAGTAGGATCATGGTGCGCAGAAGGACTCCTGAGAAGCGGCGTGAGAAACATCACAATCGTAGACAGCGACAGGGTATGCGTAACCAACTGCAACCGCCAGCTGATGGCTACAAGCCGAACCATAGGCGAAGTGAAGGTAGAGGCGCTGCGCAACCGACTGCTCGAAATCAACCCCGATGCCAACATCACAGCCTATCAGAAAATATATCAGGCAGAAACTGCCGATGAATTCCACATGGAGCAATACGACTTCATCATCGATGCCATCGACTCGCTCAAGGATAAGGCTGACCTCATTCTGCGTGCCACTGCCCTGCCTAAGGAAATCACTTTTATATCTTCTATGGGAGCTGCCCTGCGCACCGACCCATTCATGGTAAGAAAATCTGAATTCTGGAAGGTGGATGGAGACCCGCTGGCAAGAGCACTGCGAAAGAAATTCAAGAAGAACAAAACCTTCCCACAACGAAAATTCCAGTGCGTATACAGTGAAGAAAAACCGATGCAGAACCAAGGGGTGAACAAAGCCTGCGGCACGGGCGGATGCCTATGTCCGAAAGCCAAACTCATTAGCGGAGAGAGGGGTACCGATACTGCCGTATATGATGCTCCGGGCGACCAGCAACTGGTAGAACACGAATGGTGCTCTACTAAGGCACAGATCAATGGTTCGCTCTGCCACATCACCGCAACCTTCGGAATGGCTATCGCAGGAATGGTCATCAACCACATCATTGAATAACTGTTTTTCTTTACAACAGTCACTTGAAAAGAAACTTACAAAACATACGCAAAAGGCGAGGCGCTTTCACAAGCTCCCCGCCTTTATTTATTATTCAAGTTCAGAAGTTTCTCGGGAGTAGTCTTATCGGCGTTCGCCTCTATTCGTCTCTTCATATCTTCAAAGAATAAAGGTTAAATCCGATAAATCTTGTTAAACAAATTCTATCTTACCTCTTATGTTTATACCTTTGCACGCAAATTTATAATCACAAAGGACATTTTCATGTCCCAAAAAGGATAATATTTAATTTAAATAAGAGAAGAAAAATGAAAGAAAAAGCAGAAAGTTCAGCAGCCTGCAATCATCACAAAGTAGGCTTTCTGGGATTGCTCGTTACATTAGGCATTGTATTCGGAGACATCGGAACATCACCTCTCTATGTGATGAAGGCTATCTTGCATACGGGCGAAAGCATCAGCGAGAGCACCATCCTTGGCGCACTGTCATGCATCATCTGGACACTCACCCTCCAGACCACCATCAAATATGTATGCGTGGCGCTGCGTGCCGACAACAATGGCGAGGGAGGCATCCTCGCCCTCTATGCCTTGCTGCGCCGACTCAAGTACAAGTGGATTTACCTACTGGCCATCATTGGCGCAAGCACCCTGCTGGCAGACGGAATCATTACCCCTGCCATCACCGTGACCACAGCCATCGAAGGACTCGAAAGCATCAGTCCCAACCTGCCAGTTATCCCCATCACCCTTGCCATCATCACCATCATCTTCTTCGTGCAGCGGTTTGGCACAGAGAGTATTGGCAAATCATTTGGCGTATTTATGCTGCTATGGTTCCTGCTGCTGGGCGTGGTGGGAGCTTTCAGCATCACGTCTTACCCATTGATACTGAAGGCTTTCAACCCCTATTATGCTGCCATGCTGCTGGCAAAATCGCCTGAATGGTTTCTGATTCTGGGTGCCGTATTTCTCTGTACTACCGGTGCCGAGGCTCTCTATTCCGACCTGGGACATTGCGGCAGAAAGAACATCGCCATCAGCTGGGGCTTCGTAAAGACCATGCTCATTCTCAACTATCTGGGACAGGGAGCATGGGTGCTGAATCATGCTGATACGGCATTGGCAGCGAATCCGTTTTTTGCCATCATGCCGCAGAGCATGCTGTTCTTCGCCATCATCATGGCCACGGGTGCGGCAATCGTTGCGAGCCAGGCACTCATCAGCGGAACCTTCTCCATATTGAGCGAAGCCATGAACCTGCACTTCTGGCCGCGCATGCGAATCAAGCATCCTACCCATGTTAAGGGGCAGCTCTATATCCCGATGATCAACCTCGCCATGTACATCGGCGTGGTTCTCATCATCCTGCTCTTCCGCGACTCCTCGCACATGGAGGCAGCCTACGGACTCGCCATCACCATCACCATGCTGATGACTACCCTGCTGCTCGGTTTCTACCTGCACAGCAAGGGAGTGGCACGGATTTTCACGATACTGTTTATGGGCGCATACTGCATCATCGAAGCCATCTTCCTGACTGCCAATCTGTCAAAGTTTCTTGCAGGTGGATGGTGTACGATGCTCATTGGCGGAATCCTGTTCCTGATGATGTACGTGTGGGTGAAAGCCATGAAGATACGCCGCCATTATATCAGCACCAAACCGCTGGATGATTATTATCAGATTATCTCCGACATCAAGGCCGACGAGAGCATCCCTAAGTACGCTTCCAACCTGGTTTATGTGAACCACGCCAACAAGGAAGGTGCCGTAGATGACAAGTTGCTCTACTCCATCATCAACAAGCAGCCGAAACGTGCTGACCATTACTGGCTTATCAACATGGAGTTTGTTGACACTCCTGACACGCTGGAGTATAACTGCGAGACCCTGATTCCCGACACCCTCTACAGCGTAACCATGCACATCGGTTTCCGCATAGAGCCTAGGGTGAGTCTCTATCTGCGACAAGTAGTGGAAGATCTGGTAACAGACGGAAAGGTAGATTTGCAAAGCACCTATCCTTCGCTGCGCAAATACGGAATTCCGGGCGATTTCCGATTCATCATCATTCACCGCGTATATTACCCGGAGAGTTCAGATAATCGCCAACAGAACCTGCTGATGAGTATCTACGCTCTTATCAGCAAGATAGGTATTGACGAGCCTAAGGCATTGGGCCTCGACACTTCCATGGTAGTGGTAGAAAGAGTGCCGCTCATCATCAACCATCCGGTCATTAAGGACAAGGTCATTAAGGTCATTAAGGATTCTGAAACATCACAAAGCTGACAATAAGCAAAAAGGCGAGGCGCTTTCTCAAGCTCCCCGCCTTTAACCTATTAGCTAGAAGATTTTAGCTAACAACTAACACAAAACCTTATAACTGTTTTTCAAATCTTAATCGTTATTTGAACCTATGAACGAACATTTTTTTTAATTAGAGGATAGTCTTAACAGCCTCCAGCATGCCCTTCTCCTGAATAAGGTCAAGATCCTTCTTAACCAACTCAGTCAAGCCAGGAACTGTCTTGTTCAAATCCTCGTGCCAGATATAGTCGAAGCCCAATACGCCCTCAGCTACCTTCTGGGTATCGCCGGTAGCCCAAAGCTCGGTGAGCTTGTCCATAATCTTCTGGTCATCGTTTGGCTGGATAGGAGCACCATCCTCGCGAACACCACCCTTATAGTAAGTGATGATAGCAGCGAGACCGAATACCAAACCCTGTGGCAACTCGCCCTTACGCTCAAGATAAATCTTGACACCAGGCAGGTCGCGAGTCTCAAACTTAGGGAATGAGTTGAGCATGATGCTGGTTACCTGATGATCTACGAATGGATTCTCGAAACGCTCCAATACGTCAGAAGCGAACTTCTGCAGCTCATCCATTGGGAGGTTCAGCGTCTGCATCAACTCCTCAAACTGTACCTTGTGGATGTACTTGCCCAATACCGGGTGCTCGCAGGCATCGCGAACAATGTTTACACCGCTGAGGTATGTAACAGGGCTCAATACGGTGTGAGGACCATTCAGCAGGGTAACCTTACGCTCGTGGTATGGCTTCTCATTATCTGTGATAAGCACGTGGAGACCTGCCTTATGAGCTGGGAACTCCTCCTGCATCTGCTCTACTGTCATATTTTCTGCCTTCTCGATAACCCAGAGGTGGAAGCTTTCTGCCTTAACCACGAGGTTGTCCTTGTAGCAAACCTTCTGCTGAATCTCCTTGATGGTATCACGTGGGAAACCAGGAACGATGCGGTCTACCAATGTAGCGCAAACGTAGCAGTGGTTGGTGAACCACTCCTTGAAGCCCTCGTAATCAGCACCCATATCGCCCTTCCAGAGCTCGATATACTGATAGATGCACTCCTTGAGGTGGTGACCGTTGAGGAAGATCAGCTCACATGGCATCAGGATCATACCCTTGGTTGGGTCGCCCTCGAAGAACTTGTAGCGGTGGAACAAGAGCTGAACCAACTTGCCTGGATAAGAAGCTGCAGGAGCATCTGTAAACTTGCAAGAGTCATCGAATGCGATACCGGCCTCTGTAGTGTTAGAGATGATGAAACGCATCTCTGGCTGCTCAGCCAAAGCCATGAAAGCCTGGTTCTGAGAATATGGATTCAGTGCACGGCTGATAACGTCGATACGCTCCAATGTGTTGATAGCCTGGCCGTTCTCCTTACCCTGAAGGTTTACGTGATAGAGGCAGTCCTGACCGTTCAGCCAGTCAACCATACCACCAGCCAATGGCTGAACTACAACGACAGAACCGTTGAAGTCGGTCTTCTTATTCATATTCCATACAATCCAATCTACGAATGCACGGAGGAAGTTACCTTCACCAAACTGAATGATTTTCTCTGGAGCGACGCTCTTAGGAGCAGTGCGCTTGTTTAATGCTTTTAGCTCTTTCATGATTTGTTTATTTTGTCTTTATTATTTTACTTTCCGTTTTAAATTCCAATCTATTCATCAGATTGTTTTTTTCTGAGTGCAAAGGTAGTAAATATTTCGTTTGATTGTTCCAAAAACAGCGAAAAACTTCACGCAAACCTTTACGCTCCACTCCGGTTCTATACCTTATTATATATAGAACTGCGCAGACACAAAATAAAGAAGTAGGGATTTTCCCCCACCCCTTTAGGGGAAATCCCGACCGTGGAAGCAAAAAACATCGTATCTTTGCACCAGAAAAAGAAACATGAAGTATAACAATTTAAAGATATACGATTATGAAACGAATGATAATAGCTCTGGTAGCCATGTTCATGATGACATTCACTACCGCTTCTGCAATGAGTTATGAGCAGGCAAGACAGCAGGCTCTCTTCCTGACAGACAAGATGGCTTACGAGCTCAATCTTACGGAAGACCAGTATGAGGCAGCTTACGAGGTGAACCTCGACTACCTGATGAGTGTAGATACATACGATGACCTGTATGGTGCTTACTGGCGCCAGCGCAATATGGATTTGAGCTATATCCTGCTCGACTGGCAGTATAGAACATATCTCAATGCCACCTATTTCTACCGTCCGCTCTACTGGAATGCGGGCTACTGGCACTTCGGCATCTACGCCCGCTATCCGCGCCGCGACTATTTCTACTTCGGTCGCCCTCACTTCTACGTATCTTACCGTGGAGGTCATAGCTGGCGAGTAAACGGAAACAGAAGCTGGTATCACGGAAGAAGATTCGGCGGCCCTCACCCAGGTGGATATCCTAGAGTAGGTATGAGAGACGGATTCAACCGTGGTGATTACGGCAGAGGAAGATCTTTCGGAAATCTGAACCGCGAGAACAGACCTCAGATGAACCCAAACCGTGGTTTCGGTAATGCAAGCCGCCCTAACAACAACGCTGGCTTCGGAAACAGCAACCGCCCTCAGAACGGAGGCTTCGGAAATAACAACGGAGGCTTCGGAAACAGCAGCAACCGTGGTTTCGGCAATAGCAACAGTCGCCCTAACCGCGGTTTCGGCAGCAGCAACAGCAGCACCAGCAACAACCGAGGTTTCGGAAACAGCAGCCGTGGTTTCGGAAACAGCAGCCGTGGGTTCGGAAACAGCAGCTTCGGAAGCGGAAGAAGCAATATCTTCGGGGGCAACCGCAGCAGCATGAGCCGTTCATTCAGCAGCGGGTCTGGCAACCGTGGCGGCGGATTCACCCCTCGCTCTTCTACACCAAGCAAGAACAATGGCGGTGGAAGCTTCGGACACAGAAGATAAGAAAAGAGAAAGAGTTATAATTTCAAGTTTATAAAGACAGAGAGTTAAGAAAAATCAAGACCTCAAGCAAGAGAGTAAGAAAAATCAAGTACAAAAAATGGGAATTTGCATCGGTTCATACCATTCGCAAATTCCCATTATTATTTTATCAACTTTCAGTAAAAGTTTTACTCCAATCCGAAGAGCGATTTCAAACCGCCATCTACGCCCGAGAATCCCATGAAGGCGAGGCTGAGGAGCGCTGCAGTTACCATGACGATAGCTACGCCCTGCATGCCCTTAGGAATACGGACCAAAGCCTGCTGCTCGCGAATGCCGGCAAAGACAATGAGAGCCAGGGCAAAGCCGAGAGCGGTAGAGAAGGCGTAAACCACGCTCTCAAGCAGATTGTAATCCTTCTGGATAACCAGAATGGCTACACCCAGCACGGCACAGTTGGTAGTAATCAGAGGCAGGAAGATACCGAGTGCCTGATAAAGTGCAGGAGAAACCTTCTTCAGGATAATCTCTACCATCTGAACCAAGGCTGCAATCACGAGGATGAATGCCAGGGTCTGGAGATATTGCAATCCGAATGGATCGAGTACATACTTCTGAACACACCAGGTAATGATGGTTGCCAGGGTCAAGACAAAAGCGATGGCACCACCCATACCGATGGCTGTATCAACTTTCTTCGATACGCCCAGGAATGGACAGATACCGAGAAACTGCGACAAGACGATGTTGTTGACGAATATCGCAGAGATAAATATCAATAAATATTCCATAATTTCTATTTTATTTCATTGATTTGAAGCGATGCCTACGCTTACTTCTTTACCTTATTAAATATAGCAATGATGTAACCCAAGGTGAGGAAAGCTCCAGGAGGCAGGATGAACATCAGAATGTTGGTAGTCTCCGGCAACAGAGTGATACCGAATACACTACCGGCACCGAGTATCTCGCGGGCACTACCCAGGATGGTCAAACCGAGGGTGAAACCCAAACCGCAACCAATGCCATCGAAGAGGCTGGCAATAGGCGAATTCTTGGCAGCAAAGCTCTCTGCTCTACCCAGGATGATACAGTTTACTACAATCAGCGGAATATAAATACCCAGCGCCTGATTGATGCTGTCGGGAGCATAAGCGCTCATCAACATCTGAAGGATGGTTACGAAGGCTGCAATCACTACGATGAAAACAGGGATGCGAACCATATCCGGGGTAATCTTCTTGATACAGGAAATAACAAAGTTGGTACAAATCAGCACCGCCATGGTAGCCAATCCCATAGAGAGACCGTTGATGGCGCTGGTTGTTGTAGCCAAAGTAGGACACATACCGAGAAGCAACACGAAGGTTGGATTCTCCTTGATGAGTCCGTTCATCAAAATCTTAACATTACTCATATCGGTTTATCCTTTCTTTTCGTTATGTTCAACTTTAGATGCACCACTCTCGCCGTCAACATCCTTCTTGGCATAAACGGCATAAGCCTGATTGATAGCCTTGAGGAAGGCGCGGCTGGTAATGGTAGAAGCGGTAATGGCATCTACTGCATTGCCACTCTTATCGTCCTTAGATACGTGGAGGTCACCATTCTTTGGAGTCTTACCGATGATGCTACCCTTTCCGTCCTTCTGGAACCAGGTAGCAGCCTTGGCGCCCAAACCTGGAGTTTCTGAAGCCTGAAGCACAGTATAACCCATAATCTTGCCCTCGGTATCGAAACCTACGAGCACCTTCAGATCGCCACCGAAGCCACCGGTAGTACTCTCTACAGCAGCACCCAGCTGCTTGCCGCTCTTGTCTGAGCACTTGTGGATGGTGAAAGAGAATTCCTTACCGCCAAACTCCTGCTTTACCTCTTCAGGCTCAGCCACCTGGAGATCTTCTGTGCCCATCACACTCTTAATACCGGTAGCCAGACTCTGTGCTGCCTTCTCGGCGATAGGACCAGATGTAAGATGATTGATATATGCAAGAACAGCACCTACGATGAGCGCTACGCCCACCAGCACAAGCACCATGTTCTTTAATGATGATTCTAATTTCTGCATGTCTCTGTCCTCCTTATTTCTTAACAGGCTTCTCACCGAAGCGCTTTGGTTTAACGTATGTGTTAATAAGAGGTGTGAACGCATTCATGATAAGAATGGCGAACGACATACCTTCTGGATAGCTACCCCAGTTACGGATGATGACGGTCAGCAGACCGATACATACACCGTAGATAAGCATGCCCTTGTGGGTCATCGGAGAGGTTACATAATCAGTAGCCATGAAGATGGCACCGAGCATCAGACCACCACTGAAGATGACAGCCAGAGGATTGGCATAAACAGGATTAGCCAAATGCATCAAACCGCTGAAAACGAATACGGTAGCGATGATGCTGACTGGAATATGCCAGGTAATGACCTTCTTCCAGAGCATGTAAGCCAAACCGAGCAAGAGGGCGAATGCACAAACCTCACCGGTAGTACCGGCACCGAAGGTATCGCCAGTGGCACCGAAGAGCAGGCTCAGCGCATCAGGCAACTGGTTGAGAACTGAAGCATCGCCCGTCTTGATGGCGGTCTTCATGATAGCCAGCGGAGTAGCACCCGTTGTAGCATCAGTATAGCTGAGCATCTGACCGGCAACAGGCCATGAAGTCATCTGGGCAGGGAAGCTGACGAGCAGGAAGCAACGTCCAACCAGCGCAGGATTGAAAGGATTGTTACCTAAACCGCCGAAGCTCATCTTACCTACACCGATGGCAAACAGGGCACCGATGATGATGATCCAGAGAGGAAGGTTACTTGGCAAGTTCATGCCAAGCAAGAGACCGGTGATGATGGCAGAACCATCGAGCAAGCTGGTCTCCTCCTTCAGGAGATATTTTGTAATTGCCCACTCAAAGAAGACGCAGGCTGCCACAGAGGTGAGCAGTACGACTGCTGAACCCAAGCCGAAGAAATAGAAAGAAGCGAGGATGGCAGGCACGAGAGCGATAATCACTCCGTACATGTTCTTCTCTACGCTCTCATTTCCATGAGCGTGTGGCGATAATGAAACGATTAATTTACCCATTTTATCTTTTAAATTCTTTCTTAAATGAAATTCATTCTTGACGTGAACGCTTACTTCTTGGCGTTGCGAGCTCTGATAATGCCCATTACCGCACCCTTACCATTGATAATATTATCGAGGATAGGACGATGTGAAGGACAGGTGAACTGGCATGAACCGCAGGCAATGCAGGATGTTACCTCCTCTGCCTCCAAGCGCTCATAATCCTTCACTACGCTCAGGGTAGCGAGCAAGTATGGCTCCAGGCCCATTGGGCAGGCATCCACACACTTGGCACAGCGGATACATGGCTGAGCCTTCTTGCGATGAGCATCAGCATCGGTCAATACGGTGATTGAGTTGGTACCCTTGGTTACCGGTACATCGAGGCTGATTACAGCCTTACCCATCATCGGACCACCAGCCAATACCTTGTTGTCGCCCTCTGGCAAACCTCCGCAATTCTCAATCATCTGAGAGAATGGAGTACCCATACGTACGAGGAAGTTGCCTGGATTCTTCACCTGCTTACCGGTAACGGTAGTATAGCGCTCGAAGAGAGGTTTGTTCTTCATAACTGCCTGATAAACAGCGAAGGCAGTACCTACATTCTGAACAATTGCTCCAACGTTGACTGGGATAGCTGGAGGAGCAGGAACCTGACGGCGGATAACGGCATCCACGAGCTGCTTCTCACCTCCCTGTGGATATTTCTTGGCAAGAGGTACAATCTCGATACGAGAATCATTGGCTGTCTTCTCCTCGAAGAGTTTGATGGCAGCAGGTTTGTTATCCTCGATACCGATGTAGCCCTTCTCTACCTTAGCCGCCTTCATCAGGAGGTTCAAGCCAACGAGAATCTCATCGGCATGCTCCATCATCAGACGATAATCGGCTGTGATATAAGGCTCACACTCTACACCGTTGATGATGACGCACTCAGCCTTGGCTCCTGGAGGAGGACAAAGCTTGATGAAGGTAGGAAAACCGGCACCACCCATACCAGTGACACCTGCTACCTTGATGCGGTTTACGATTTTCTCTGGAGTAAGCTCAGTATGAGCCTCAAGCGTCTCGAGTTTATCAGAGCGGTCGATACTCTCCTCCCACTCATCGCCTTCTACATTAATAATGATGCAAGGCTTGCGATAACCGGTAGCATCAATAGATGTATCTACCTTGAACACAGTTCCTGATACGGAACTGTAAATAGGAGCACTCACAAAGCCACCAGCCTCAGCAATGAGTGTACCCACCTTCACCTTGTCGCCCTTGGCAACTACAGGCTTGGCAGGAGCACCGATGTGCTGACCAAGTGGGAAAATAGCCTGCTTAGGAAGAGGAGCTACCTGAGTAGCCATCTCGGCAGTAATCTTATTCTCTTCTGGGTGAACTCCACCAATTCTAAAAGTTCTCAAATTCATGATTTAATCCTCCTTCTTCTTAACTGGGAAATTAACTTTTACGAGAGCACCTGTTGGGCATTCGTCAACACACTTGGTACACATGCGGCACTTGTTGAAGTCAACATAAGCCACATTGTCCTCAATGGTGACAGCCTCAAACTTGCAGACTTTCTGACACTTACCGCATCCGATGCAAGCAACGCTACAAGCCTTCTTGGCAACAGCACCCTTGTCGTGGTTTACGCACTGAACGTAAACTCTACGGCCCTTAGGACCCTTCTTGCGGAGCTCGATGATATGACGTGGACAAGCGTTGGCGCAAGCACCACAACCCGTACACTTCTCTTCATCAACCTCAGGAATGCCAGTTTCAGGATTGATAGAGATTGCGCCAAACTGGCAGGCAGCCACGCAATCGCCACAACCCAGACAGCCGAATCCGCAGCCTGTTTCGCCAGCGCCACATGAATTCATAGCTGCACAAGTGTGCAAACCATCATACTCGGCAATGCGAGGACGATTCTCGCAAGTACCATTACAACGAACCACAGCCACCTTTGGCTCGGTATTGGCTACTGCCATACCTAAAAGGTCGGCTACCTTGCCCATCACGTCGGCACCACCTACCGGACACATCAGTCCATCGATAGAACCGGCATCAGCACCCTTCACCAGAGCTGCAGCCATACCGGAACATCCGGCAAAACCGCAACCTCCACAGTTGGCACCTGGCAAAATCTCTCCTACCTGGCCCAAGCGAGGGTCTTCTTCGACGGCAAACTTCTTAGATACTCCGAAGAGAACCAGCGCTGCAATCAGCGCGATTGCTCCGAGAACCAAGACAGCAATCAAAATAAAATTCATAATTTTTTGTGTTTTGTTTTGTTATTTTCTTTGTTTTAAAATAAAAGCTCATCGCTGAAGCCACAGAAGCACATCACGTACCCTATGATTCAATTGAGAAGCTCAGTTTGTTTTTAAGTTTGTTTCTGAATAAGTAGAGCACCACATAGTATGGAATGAGAATGCCCAATGCCGAGAGCGCTGCGGCTCCCTCTGAGTGAGTAGCTTTCAGTACACCCACCAAAGCGATCACCATCAGCATCAGCGGCAAGAGATAGCCATAGAAACTGGCTCTGAAGCCTACAGCCGAATCAGCAGTCACCACCACGCTATCGCCTTTGTGGTAGAGAGACGCCTCTGAGGTAGAAACCTCAATCATCTTCTCTTTCGATTCAGATGCAGTACAATGAGCAGCCACCTTGCAAGCGCTGCAGGCTGACGACTGTACGATGCGAATGCACACACAACCTTCTTCTACGCTTTCTACGATGCCAGAATGTTTTATTTTGTTATTCATTTGTAATGTTGAGATTGCATTTTTGCAATTCAAGTGCAAAGATACTACATTATTTAGAAATAGCAAACAAAATCGAAAAGAAAATATGAAAAAGGAGCGTAAACGTTATCTATGCCCTAAAAATCGGGGTATTTGAAAACAAATTAAAAGCAAAAATGCTTTTTTTTAGCAACTTCTTTTGGTGATATCAATTTTTTATGTATCTTTGCATTGATTATTAAAGAATTGATATGGAAACATTAGAGCAAACAATCATGCAAGTAGAGCGCTTTATCAGAAAAGTGGCTCAAAAGTTCCCAGCGCCAGAATCTGACGACGAGACTTCTCAAATGACCGACATCCACGTAAGGGTTTCGCAAGACAGTGGCGAACTCCTGGCCTTTGACGACGATGACAACGAGATTACCCGCTGCGTTGTTGAGCAATGGATAGAAAACAAGGATGAAGACTTCTACGACGAGGTAGCAAAGCTGCTTCGCGATGTATTGCGCAAACAGGCTGATACCATAGATCATCTCGGCATTCTCAAGCCATACAGCTTTGTGCTCGAAGATGAGGATAAAGAGCATATTGGCGAGCTCTATCTTGCTGACGATGATACGATCATTGTAGGTGGTGACTTGATGGAGAATCTGGACAACGATCTGGATAACTTCCTGAACGACCTGCTGAAAGAATAAAAAAAATACAGGATGAAAGGACTACCCGCTCCCCCATCCCAACAAAATAAAAAACCGTTGCACTCTCTCCTATCGAGTACAACGGTTTTTCTGTTTTTAACGGTCTTTCCGTTTATATCATCTAACCAATCTAAAAAGAAATTTTCTTTTTCTTACCTTTACTTTCGTTTCCTACACGGTCGAGGGCAGTTACTACATACACATATTTCTTGCCACTCACATAAGGGATGCGATAGAAATTATCATAAGTTACTGCCTGGAGTGCAGAAACATCATTGAGATTTACCTTAGCTCCTTTCTCAAAACGGTAGATAGCAAAACGGTTCACCTGATCGCCCCACTTTTTCTTGCTAGCCTTAGGAGCCTTCCATACCAGCAGCGGACCTTTCTCGGTCCACATCAGCTTGAGACCCTTTACCCCCTTTGGCGCCTTATTATCAAGGAAAGGCATAGAAGGTGGCAATGCTGGATACTTCCAATAATTGTTGCGGAGTGTATGTCCGATATTACCTACATTATCGGCAGCAGTCTGCGCATACCAGAGCACAGTGCCCTTCACATTATTCATCTGCTGATGCAAACGGTGCTTGGCAGGCAACTGATGACTGCGCGGATTGACTGGGTCAGCAAACTTGGCTGTACGCTCTATATCTTCACCTATATATAATGGACGGTTGCCAGCATGCTTATTCCACCAGGTTATGAGCGTCTTGTAATCGGCAGCACGATTGCCTATCTCCCAATAAATCTGAGGCACACAATAGTCTATCCAACCATTATTCACCCAAAGCAATACATCTGCATAAAGATCATCATAATTTTGGAGGCCGAAAGTTTCTGAACCATTAGGATCGGTACGCTTGTTGCGGTAGATGCCGAATGGAGAAACACCAAACTTGACCCAAGGCTTAACGGCATGAATGGATTCGCTGAGCTGCTTTACAAACCGGCTCACGTTATCACGGCGCCAATCACCTATGTTTCGCATGCCGCGCGACTGCTGGCGGAAGAGCTGCTGATCAGGAATCTGTCGTCCGGCCTCTGGATATGGATAGAAATAATCATCAATATGGAATCCATCAACATCATATCGGCTTACTATATCTACAGCCACCTCGCAAATATAGTCGGCTGCAGCCTGCAACCCAGGGTTCAACAGCGTCAGCTTACCATACTGAAAACAGAGATCAGGACGCCTCTTCACGATATTCTTCGGCGAAACCTGCTCATAGGAAGTTACGCTATGCTTGGCACGATAAGGATTAATCCAGGCATGAAGCTCCATGCCACGATTATGACACTGCTCTATCATCCACTGCAAGGGATCCCAATAAGGAGAAGGAGCCTTTCCCTGCACCCCCGTAAGAAACTTGCTCCAAGGCTCTAAATCACTCTTATACAGAGCATCACACTCGGCTCGAACCTGAAAGATGATCGCATTCACGCCATCCTTCTGCAGTTCATCAAGCTGTCTGGTAAGCATCGCCTGGATCTGCTGCGTACTCTTGCCCAGATACTGTCCGTTAACGCACTGTATCCAGGCTCCACGAAACTCTCGTTTGTTCTGAGCCTTCATTGTTGCCGACGACATCAGCATCATTGCAACAACGAGCATCAAAATCGCTTTCAGTCTTTTCATCTGTTATCTGTTATTTATCAATTTCATTTTTTCCTTTTCATTCTACAGTTTGTTCTTCATCTCTCAGCTTCGGGAGTGAAATATGGTATCTTACAGCCAGCAATCGGATGGCGCAGACCACACTGAAAGCTACAATCACCGTAATATAGAGGCTCACACCCAGATAGCTCAATCCCCAATAAGCCAAACCACCGGCGACACAAGCCATCGCATAAATCTCCTTTCGGAAGATGACCGGCTCTTCATTAAGAAGCACATCGCGGATAACACCACCTGCAGCACCCGTGATACAGCCCATGATGATGGCTACCCAAAAAGAGAAACCACATTCGAGCGACTTCTGGATGCCCGCAATATTGAAAAGCGCCAAGCCCAAGGTATCAAACAGAAACCAGGTATTGTCAAGACGCTTGAGATAGCGGTGGCAAGCAATCACTACCAACTGCGCAAACAGCGTACAAATCAGGTAGATAGGGCTCAACATCCAAAACGGGCGCACACCAAGCATCACATCTCGTATAGTTCCACCACCTATGGCTACAGCCACACCACAAACAAAACCGCCCAGCCAATCATAGTGCTTACTTGCAGCCAGACGAATGCCCGAAAGGGCAAAAGCAAATGTACCGATGAATTCTATCACGCTATGAAGCGTGAGCACGAATTCAGGATCGCCATGTATCATCATTTTCTCGTATCAGTTAGTGTTCTAAATACCAATTTCTAATTATTCTTTCTAATCACTAATTCTTGAATCTTTCTCCCCAGCAGGTAACCATCCAGTTGTAGAGGCGCTCCTCGGAAGGTGAATGCTGCGCATGCCAGAAGCGGGCATCCTTCAGTTCGTCTGGCAGATACTGCTGCTCAGTGAAATGTCCAGGATAATCGTGAGGATACTTATATCCGTCATGATAGCCCAAATCTTTCATCAGTTTGGTAGGAGCATTGCGGATGTGCAGCGGAACAGGCAAATTACCCGTTTGCCGTACAGTAGCCAGCGCATCATTAATGCCCAGATAAGCACTGTTGCTCTTCGGACTCGTGGCCAGATAAACCACAGCCTCAGCAAGGGCGATACGCGCTTCGGGCCACCCTATCTTCATCACCGTATCGAAGGCAGCATTGGCAAGCAGGAGTGCATTCGGATTGGCAAGTCCCACATCCTCAGAGGCACTAATCACAACCCTACGGGCTATAAACTGCGGGTTTTCTCCTCCTTCTATCATCCTCGCCATCCAATAAAGCGCAGCATCGGGATCGCTTCCGCGAATACTCTTGATAAAGGCAGAGATAATATCATAATGCATCTCACCCTGTTTATCGTAAGCCAGCGGATTCTGCTGCAACTGCTCTTCTACCATCTTGTCGGTAATCACAATCTCTGAAGATCCGGCAGATTCTACCACCAATTCCAGGATATTGAGCAGTTTGCGGGCATCTCCACCACTATATCGCAGCAGCGCGCCCGTCTCTTCCAACTTAATATTCTTTTCTCTGAGTTCTACATCCTGCGTAATGGCACGATGCAGAAGCCCTTCAAGATCAGCCTTTTCGAGCGGTTTGAGCACATAGAGCTGACATCTGGACAACAGCGGCCGAATCACCTCGAACGAAGGATTCTCGGTGGTAGCACCTATCAGCGTAACAATACCCTTCTCTACCGCACCCAAAAGCGAATCCTGCTGACTCTTGGAGAAACGGTGAATTTCATCAATAAACAATATAGGAGAAGCCGAATTAAAGAATCTACCACTCTTTGCTCTTTCTATCACCTCGCGGACATCCTTTACGCCACTGGTCACCGCAGAGAGGGTGAAGAACGGCACCTTGATGGTTTGTGCCACGATTTGAGCAAGGGTAGTCTTGCCCACTCCAGGGGGTCCCCAGAGGATAAAAGAGGATATGCGCCCTGCGTCAATCATCTTGCGCAGCACGGCCCCCTCACCTACCAAATGCTGCTGTCCTACATAGTCAGCAAGCGTGTGAGGTCTCATTCTTTCAGCTAACGGTTCACTCATAGTACGTGCAAAGGTAATGAAAAAAATCGAATTCCAAATAAAAAAGTGACCAAAAACACAAAAAAACAGCAAGAAAATTTGGATATATAAAAAGAAGTACTTACTTTTGCACACACAAACACAATTGAAGATGAATAAAGATAAAATATTAACACTGAAGAATGTTACTAAAAGTAGCATTTGGGAATTGCAGGAGAACGATGTGTTCCGTCTTTGGGAAGCAGCAGAAAAGGATGCTGACCTCAAGGATTACCAGAACAAGTATATCGCAGTGATCCGCAGCGCATTCGAAATGGAACCAGTGACGGTAGACCGTCCTGAAGTGATTGACAAACTGATGGCACGCGGCTTTAAGATTGGCACTTTCCGTATCAACGACAAGAAAGAAAAATATGCCATCAAAAAGCGCCCTATCATGCGTGTTACTGATCTTACTTACGAAAATGTAAGTCACATCACCGCCAATAAGCTCATCGAACTCTTGGAGCGCAACTTTGGTGGTGGCTGGGAGAGTCTGCCTCAGAGCATCCAGGACATCATCGAAAGTAATTTCGACATCAGCACAACTACTCTTCCTGCAGACCGCCTGAAAAAGCCAGGAGGTCTGTACGAGAAAAAGCTCGCTGATGACTACGAAGTGCTCGTGGTACCAAAAGGTTCTTGGGTAGAAGCTATCTTTGCCAAGGAGAAGCCAAAGGTAGAAAAGGTTCGCATGAGATTCGAAGATGAGAATGATTTGAAACGCAACGACGACCTGCTCGACCCAGACGAGGATGAAGACGAGGATGCACCAGAAATCGAGGATCACTACAACGATCCAGATGAGGATGACGATGCATTCGATGACGACAAGCTTACTGAGGAAAGCTACCGTACTACCTTCGAAGACCCGGAGAACCTCGGTCTTGATGATGCAGAAGACGTAGCCGACGATGATTATTAATTCAGTTTATACATTATTATAATATAAAGAGAAATGAACGCATTAATTGGATTTGTTGCATTAATCGCTGTGGGCCTCGTAGGTTGGGCGATTGCAGAATTTAAGTACAAGGCTTTCACTTTCACCCGTTCAGAAAAGGACATCGAGGAAGAGAAAGAGCTTGAAGAGCAGAAACGCGCAGAGGGTTTCAAGGAGATGAATATCCGCGACATCATGCGCAAAAACTCAACCAATGGTTATAACGCCGTAGGTTAGTATTATGTTAATTTACCTATGCTTATGATACAGTATATCATCATAGCAATCATATTGGCGGCATGCATCACGTATGCCGCCATTTGTATCTACCGCTCCATCAAACAAGCACGAGAGTGTAAAAACTATCAATGTTCAGGTTGCCCGTTCGTTGAGAAATGCCAAAAGAATAAAAAGAAAGAGGCTACTCAGCGGAAAGAACAAGAGTAGCTCTCATAAAAGAGCTGCTAAAACTACTTTTACAGTCATGCAGCGAGGAAACCAGACAAAAATTAAAGCATTTCAGAACCCGTTCATTATGAGCAAGATACAAAGAAAGTGATTGTTTTAATTAAAAAAGTTGCATAAAAATTTGGTAGAACCAATAAAAAGTAGTACCTTTGCACTCGCAAATCAGAAATGATTGTTCTACACAAGGTGTCTTAACCGAGCGGTTAGGTAACGGTCTGCAAAACCGTGTAGAGCGGTTCGACTCCGCTAGACACCTCATAAAAAAGGAAGTTCTTCAATAAGGACTTCCTTTTTTCATATCTAATCTCCCCCATTTTCATTCCTCATTTCTAGGTATTCATCAAAACCCCCATTTTTAGGTATTGCACAATTATAAAAATCTTCGTACCTTTGCAACCGTAAATGATAAACATCAGAACTGAGGTTATCCTACGAGTAGGAATTGCCCCTTGCCAAAAGCAATTCTGGTGAACGTTTGAAACTTTTAGATAATTGAGACAAAGATAGAAATTAAAATCTTGTTCGCTAATAGAAAAAATTCATAATGTTTTTGTATAATATGAAAAGGGGTGCTTGTGAAAGTACCCCTTTTATGTATAGGTTTACTACATGGCGATGCATTTTGTTCTATGTCACGACGCACAGACTTCTACATCGCCATGTAATTTCAAAGATATCGGGAGTTTTTAAAAAGCCTGTTACTATTTGATTTTAGCACCAAATGACTTTACAAACTTAATCTTCTTGCCTTTTGCGATGATTGGCTTCTTCCATTCACCACCCAAAATACGGATAACAGCCTTCTTGCCTACAGGAACCGCATCTACAGCCTTCTGCAAATCCATGAAATTGCCTCGACCTTCTGCAGAGACTACATAATCATAATGGCAGACATGAGACTTCAGCGCTGGCACCTGCTCAGCTACAGCATCAGCAAGCGCACCGGCAACCACACGTGCACCATATACATTATAATGGGTATTATCTTTCTTACCCTTAGGAACCTGCGGATTCTCGCCAGGCATAAACCACATATGTAATTTGCGGCTGCCTTCAATACCCATGCCCGTTTCTATATCGTGGGTAATCCTGGTAGCATCAACAAACGGAACATTAAGCTGCTTTGCCACATTGCGGGGAGCTATCACATAAGCTCCATGGGTATCGATAAGCGTATCACTATTAATCTGTTCCCTTCCATCATATACTTTATTGCGAAGCTTCTCGTCATCATCATTCTTCAATTCTGCAGAATAATAGCAGCGACGAACCACCGCATTGAACAGTACAGGAATGCCCCCCTTGGCACGGGTCTCATTTACATATCTGGCAAGGTTTGCATCAAAAGTAGATCCCGGATCAGTATGACGGTCAGGCATTGACTTCTCATCGTTATGCCCAAACTGGATAAACACATAATCACCTGGCTTTATTCTATCCAAAACCTTTTTCCATCTTCCTTCATTGATAAAGCTCAAAGAAGAACGACCATTAACAGCATGATTGTCAACAATCACCTTGTCATCAAAAAAGCCTTGCAATACCATCCCCCATCCTCGCTCTGGATTATTTCTAAAACCGCCTTTCTCGGCAGCAGTAGAATCACCTATTACAAAAATCGTTGTTGTCTTTGTGCTGGATGTCATCAGCAACGCCAGTATGAATACACATAAAATAGCTTTTATTTTTTTCATTTGTCTGTAGTTTTTAGAAGTTACTAAAATTATAGTTAGGCATACACGCTAACACATAAAAAGCTCTCGCCCTGCCGCACTGCATATTCACATATACGAGCACGAGAGGACGAGAAAGAGAGTATTATTTATTTACTTTGGCTATCAATTCCTCGGCAGTAACCAAGGTTTGTTCGCCAGTTTCCATATTCTTAAGCGTAACCTTGCCCTGAGCCATCTCATTCTCACCTGCAAGCACCACAAACGGAATATTCTTGGCATTGGCATAGCTCATCTGCTTCTTCATCTTCGCCTTATCAGGGAAGATTTCGGTACGGATACCGGCTGCACGAGCTGCACTTACTATAGGCAGGCAATAAGCTGTCTCCTTTTCACCGAAGTTGATAAACAGTACCTGAGTAGCATTTACAGCCTCCTTCGGATAAAGGTCGAGCGCACCTAACACATCATAAATACGGTCAGCACCAAAACTGATACCAACACCGCTCAAACCTGGCAAACCGAAAATGCCGGTGAGGTTGTCGTAACGACCACCACCTGTAATACTTCCCATTGGAGTATCAAGCGCCTTCACCTCGAAGATTGCACCTGTATAATAGTTCAAGCCACGAGCCAGGGTGAGATCCAATTCTATCTCGTTGTTCAAGCCAAGAGTCTTCAAGGTATCGAGGATAAACTTGGTTTCCTCTACACCCTTCAAACCAACTTCTGAACCTTCAAGAACCTTCGCTATCACTTCAAGTTTTTCATCATTAGTTCCTGACAATGAGATGATTGGCTGCAACTTTTCAATGGCATCTTCAGAAATGCCGTCATTGCGCAACTCTTCGTTTACATTGTCAAGTCCGATTTTATCAAGCTTATCGATGGCTACTGTGATATCTACAATCTTCTCAGCCTCGCCGATAACCTCTGCAATACCGGTAAGAATCTTGCGGTTATTAATCTTGATGCATACACGAACACCAAACTTGGTGAACACGGTATCAACAATCTGCATCAATTCGACCTCGTTCAGGAGAGAATCAGAGCCAACCACATCAGCATCACACTGATAGAACTCACGGTAACGTCCCTTCTGAGGGCGGTCTGCACGCCATACCGGCTGAATCTGATAACGTTTGAAAGGCATCTGCAACTCCTCGCGGTGCTGCACTACGTAACGTGCGAAAGGAACGGTCAAGTCATAACGAAGACCTTTCTCACAAAGTTTCGCAGCTAATTTGAGTGAACCGAGAGAATGAATATCCTCATCGCTCACCTTATTCATATAGTCGCCTGAATTCAATATCTTAAAAAGCAGTTTATCACCCTCTTCACCATACTTGCCCATCAAAGTCTGAAGGGTTTCCATGGCTGGGGTTTCAATCTGCTGGAATCCATAAAGAGCATACACTTCCTTGATGGTGTTGAAGATGTAGTTGCGTTTCGCCATCTCAACAGGACCAAAATCTCTCGTGCCCTTTGGTATACTTGGTTTCTGAGCCATTTATTAATGTTTAATATGAACGTTAAATGTTTAATGTCTAGCGCCATGTAAACCCCTCAAAGTAAACATTAAACACTAAACATTAAACACTATATAATTTACTTGCGTACAATAGTCTGAGCACGGTCTGGACCGATAGAAATGATACCGATCTTAGTCTCAAGGAACTCTTCTATGAAAGCAATATAATCCTTGAACTCCTGTGGGAACTGATCTTCAGATGTGAACTTAGTCATATCTGTCTTCCAGCCCTTGAACTCCTTGTAAACAGGTTCTACATCATCGATTTCGTATGGGAAATCTGTTGTAACAGAACCATCCTTCAACTTATATGCCACGCATGCCTTGATGGTATCGAAGCCATCGAGCACGTCGCTCTTCATCATGATAAGCTCAGTAACACCGTCCACCATGACAGAATACTTGAGCTGTACGAGGTCGCACCAGCCACAACGACGCTCACGACCAGTAACAGCACCATACTCATGACCGAGTTCACGGATCTTGGCACCTGTCTCATCGAAGAGCTCTGTAGGGAATGGACCTGCACCAACACGTGTACAGTAAGCCTTCATGATACCATAAACATTGCCGATACGGTTAGGACCGACACCTAAACCGGTGCAAGCACCTGCACAGATGGTATTAGAAGAAGTAACGAATGGATAAGAACCGAAGTCAACATCGAGCATAGTACCCTGAGCACCCTCGCAGAGGATATCCTTGCCGGAACGGAGCACCTTATTGATTTCTACCTCGCTATCAATAAGTTTGAACTGCTTCAAGTATTCGATGCCCTCCATCCAGGTCTTCTCAACCTCTGTAATATCGAAGTCGGTATAACCGAGACTTGCGATGGTTTTGAGATGAGCAGCCTTGTGAGCAGCATACTTCTCCTCGAAATTGTCAAGGATATCGCCTACGCGAAGACCGGTACGGCTAACCTTGTCAGTATAAGTAGGACCGATACCCTTACCAGTAGTACCTACCTTGTTCTTTCCCTTAGAAGCCTCGATAGCAGCATCGAGTACACGGTGAGTAGGCATGATGAGATGTGCCTTCTTAGAGATGTAGAGACGGCTCTTCAAATCATGACCGCTCTTCTCAAGATCCTTAGCCTCACCCATAAAGAGGTCTGGAGCCAAAACCACGCCATTGCCGATGATATTCACCTTACCACCCTGGAAAATACCAGAAGGGATAGAGCGAAGCACATACTTCTCGCCCTCAAACTCCAATGTATGTCCAGCATTAGGACCACCCTGGAAACGAGCAATGACATCATACTTAGGGGTCAACACGTCAACCACCTTACCTTTACCTTCATCGCCCCACTGCAAACCCAGCAGGACATCTACTTTACCTGTGTTCATTTTTTATCTTTTTATCTTGATACTTATTCTTTTTTTCGTTTGCGAGTCATCTTGCTCTGGCAACCACTGCATACGCCATAGATGTAAAGAGCATAAGCATCTTTACGAAAGCGCTGCATTCTGATATCTTTCACAGCAGCCGTAACCTGCGGTGCTACAATTTCGGTTACCTTGCCACAAATCGTGCAAACCTGATGCACATGATTGTCCTCGCTATAACTGGCCTCATACTTGGTGCCGTCTGCCAGACTGTGCTTTACCACAAGCCTCAGTTCCAGGAACAGATGCAATGTGTTATAAAGCGTAGCCCTGCTAACGCGAAAATTCTTTTTCAGTAGCTCTCTGCCCAAATCTTCTATCGAGAAATGCTCTCCCATAGAATAAATGGTGTCGAGGATAGTGGAACGCTCCGGAGTGCGCCGGTGATGATTGCTCTCCATATAATTGTCCAAAACCTCATGAGCTTTTGCTAAAATTTCTTCACTCATAATCCTTGTTAGTTACATAAAACGCACAAAGATACTCATTATCTACGACATAGAACAATATTTAATTTTAAAAAATCTAAATTCGCCTCAATTCCTCATAGATACGCTGAACCGGAAGCCCCATCACATTAAAATAACTCCCCTTCAACCCCGTACAACCTATGTAACCGATCCATTCCTGAATGCCATAGGCACCAGCTTTGTCAAACGGCTGATAATGATCTATATAATAACTGATTTCATCATCAGAAAGCGGTTTGAACGTCACTTCTGTTGTTACTGAAAAGGAACGCTGCTTATGCTGGGTAGTAAGACAAACACCTGTAACTACATGATGCGTCTTTCCGCTCAACATCTTCAGCATTCGTCTGGCATCTTCAGCATCACGAGGTTTCCCGAGAATGACTCCCTTTCCTTCCAGGTCATTCTGTTCGCCAACTGTTGGCGCAATCACAACCGTATCTGCTGTAAGAATCAAAGTTTCTGACTCGTCCAACTCTTCAACACTATTATTTCCGTTCAAAAGCGGACGGTAAGCCTCAGCCTTTTTCTTGCAGATGAATTCTGCCACCTGATAAGCATCGAGGTCAGCAGGATAACTTTCATCAATACCACTAATCACCTTCACCTCAAAAGGAATATCCAAACCTGTCAGAAGTTCCTTGCGACGAGGCGAATTACTCGCCAAAATGATCTTATAATTCATCTATTTTAAACCTTATTACTTTGAACTTTATGATTAAAATTCAGTTGCAAACTTTCTACTATTAACAATCAACTTTCAACTATCGACTAAATTCTACCAGCCAAACGCCTTAGCATCTGAAAGCCATAACCCCTTGGCTCTCAGTACCTGTTCTACGACATCACGTCCCACACCATCACCTCCGTTACAAGCCGAGATATAAGTAGAAATTTCTTTAATATCGGAGCATGCATCTGCTGGGCAACATGGACATCCGCAACGACGCATTATCTCATAATCAGGAATATCATCACCTACATATATTATTTCCTCATCTGTAATTGAATATTTCTGCTTGAACTCCTCATAAGTCTTTATCTTTACAGAACACCCCATGAAGATATCCTCTACACCAAGATTTTCATAGCGTACCTGTATGGCATGAGAATTACCGCCTGTCAGAATTACGATACGAACACCTTTCTTCTGAGCCAGCTGAATGGCATAGCCATCTTTGATATTAACAGTACGCAAAGGTTCACCGGCACTGGAAAGCGTGATGGTCTGTCTTGACAGCACTCCATCAACATCAAAGATGATTGCTTTTATCTTATTTAAATCGTAATTTATCATATTTATTTCTGTTTTTAGAACTTAAATTCCTAACTGCAAACTTAAACCAATAACAGTTTTATCTCTTGAACTTGAATATGCTTTTGCTCATCATTTCATAAATCTGCTGTAGTTCTGGCTGTTTTTCAAGAAGTTGCATTTGTTTTTCCATCACATTTCTATCATCACGAACTGCCGGTCCCGTCTGCACTTCAACTGCCGAATGCGAAGAAGCCTTGTCCATAGTTTCCATAACCAGAGGACGGAGAACACTGCCAGGAATATGATGATTTTCGAGAATCTGCTGACCTATAGCTACGCAATGATTCGCAAAATTACAAGCAAAAACAGCTGACAGGTGCAGATACTTACGATTATCAGAATCCAATTCATAGACACTACGAGAAATCTGTTCTGCCAACCTCTTCAGGAAAGAAGTTTCGAAAGCACCACATCCCTCAATGAAAATAGGAATATTTTCGAATGCAACCTTTTTATCTTTCGTAAATGTCTGCATCGGATAAAATACGCCATAATGACGGGCATAATCTTTGAAAACATCCATCGGCATGGAACCAGCTGTATGAACAAACATCTTATCTTCTCTTCCTTTGCACAGTTCAGGAATAAGCATTTCAAGCGCATCATCCTTCACTGAAACTATGTACAAATCTGCATCACAGACCACCTTACTCATCTCATTGACAGGCTCACAATTCACCTTCTCGGCCAATAGAGAGGCCGACTCCCTGGTTCTACTGAAAACTTGCACAATCTGATGTTCTGATTGCGATATTTCGAGCGCAAGATTGGTAGCAAGATTACCTGCCCCAATAAACACTATTTTCATACGTAATTTTGTTTAAAGTTCTACTTTTTATGCAAAAATACTAAAAAATAACGATAGAGGAGCCCTTTTTCTTGCTTTTTTATGATAAATTTATTATTTTTGCCTTCGTGAGAAAATATGAAGTAGAAATATATGGTAAACTGGAAGAAATGCCGCATTTATTGGAAGGCGACTTTTTTCATAGCTTGGAGCTTTTTCAGATTCTTGAAAAAACACCCGGCATAACCCCTTTTATGGCTGTCGCCACACAGGAGAACAAGGTGGTAGGACAAATGCTCGTCATCCTCTATCACCGCAAATCTTTATTTCCACCTTATTTATATACGCACGCGCACGCGTATGGAGAGGGACTTTATGCACCCGATGCTGAACAGAATGCTATTTTTCCATTGTTACTCCGCAGCCTAACTATCCACTTACACAAACGACTCTGCTTTTACATCGAGTTCTCCCGAATGAGCAAAAAGATGCTGGGTTACCGGGAATTCAGAAAATTGGGCTATGTACCTATTGCCTGGCAAGAGATACATAACTCCCTACACAGCAAACTTCCCCAAGAGCGACTCTCAGACAAACAAATTGCTATGATTGAAAAAATGAAGAAAAAGGGAATAAGTTGTAGAGAGGCAACTTCACCCGAAGACATCCATCGTTACCACCAGTTGCTCAAAAATTATTATCGGCTGAAACTTCGCCGTTATGTTCCTGACGAAACATTCTTTCAGAAACTGAGTACAAGTAGTAATGCCAGAAACGTCATCATCACCTATAAGGACAAAGTGATTGGCGGCTATACCTGCATCTACAACCAAGGCAATGCCTTTCTTTGGTTTTCTGCATTCAAGAGAAAGACTTACATCCATCTGCATCCGGACACAATGACCATCTGGCAAGCACTCTCTGATGCACAGAAGCAGGATGCCCAACACCTCCACTTTATGGACGCAGGACTTCCGCTTAAGAGTAATCTCTACCGTGAATTCATTCTCGGTTTCGGAGGCAAACCTGTTACCAAGTTTCGCTGGTTCCGCTTCTATCCAAAAGTTATAAACCTGCTCCTCCACTGGCTATACAAGGATTAAGGAAAAGAGGTTCCGTGAGCCTATATAAAGCATCTCCGAAACCTCTTTCTCTTTTTTAAGCGAATTACACATACGCTCAAAAAGTACATTTTGTATATTAAAGTCAACGCCTCTACTCTTTCAAAGCACGGTCTAGCTGCTCCAAGCCGCGCTCTGTACAGAATCCACGAATCAGGCACAAAATATAATTGTCGTATATCTCCTGCATCGAATGAACACGATAGAGCTGATGATGCATGATTTCCTCCATCATCACATGTCCTATGTCCATAACAACATTGAAGTCTACATCCTTACGGAAAAGCCCCTCCTTTACACCAGCCTCAAAGAAACGTACACTCTCCTCCCGTTCATGAGCATGATTTTCCTGGAAGAATTTCACTACACGAGGCATCTTATGAACCTCCTCATAAAAAAGAACGCCCACCATCCCATTACGCTCCATCTGCAATTTATAGACATAGCTGATAATATCTATCACATTCTTCGCTTGGGTCTTGGCGAAATTTTCTAACTTCGAACGATTTTCTTCTAGCTGACGCATCATACCAGCAAGCAACAATTCTTCTTTGTCACCAAAAATCTCGTACACAGTTCTCTTAGATACATGAAGTCCCTGTGAGATTTCATCCATCTTGACAGCTTTTACCCCACGCTTATAGAATTCAGGCATCGCATAAGAGATGATTCTGTCTTTCAGTTCTTGTCTATATTGATTGATTTCTGCCATTTTACTTGTTTGAAGACTATTTTTGTGCAAAGATACAAAAAAAATCAAAAAACCATTCTTTTTTACTAAGTTTTTTTGTACCTTTGCACAAACTTTTAAATTTCGTGCGAAAAATCCACGAATATGAAAGAAAAATAAACTTTAAACCAATATATTGTTATGGTAAAAATTACAAAAGAGGCGGCTTTAAGTTATCACGAGACTGGCCGTCCTGGCAAGATTGAGGTTAAGCCAACAAAACCTTATCACACACAAACAGATCTGAGCCTTGCTTATTCTCCTGGCGTGGCATTCCCATGTCTTGAGATCCAGCAGAACCCAGACGATGCATACAAGTATACTGACAAGGGTAACCTGGTTGCTGTTATCAGTAATGGTACAGCAGTGCTCGGACTTGGCGATATCGGTGCCATGAGCGGAAAGCCAGTGATGGAAGGTAAGGGATTGCTTTTCAAAATTTACGGTGGTGTGGATGTCTTCGATATCGAAATCGATGAAAAAGACCCAGAAAAGTTCTGTGAAACCGTAGAGAAAATCGCTCCTACATTTGGTGGAATCAACTTGGAGGACATCAAGGCACCTCAATGTTTCTACATCGAGGAACGCCTGAAAAGAACTCTCGATATCCCTGTAATGCACGATGACCAGCATGGTACTGCTATCATCTCCGCAGCAGGTTTGAAGAACGCTCTTGAGGTAGCTGGCAAGAACATTGCCGATGTGAAGATTGTCGTAAATGGTGCTGGTGCAGCTGCTATCAGCTGTACAAAACTCTACGTAGCACTTGGTGCACAGGTAAAGAACATCATTATGCTCGACTCTAAGGGTGTCATTACCAGCGACCGCGAAAATCTGACAGAGCAGAAAAAGCTCTTTGCAACAGACCGCCGCGATGTCCATACACTCGAAGAGGCTGTGAAAGGCGCCGATGTATTCGTAGGACTCAGCAAGGGTAACGTGCTCTCCAAGGATATGATTCGCTCTATGGCAGACAACCCTATCGTTTTCGCTCTTGCCAATCCAGTACCTGAGATCAGCTACGAGGACGCTATGGACAGCCGCCCTGACGTATTGATGTCAACTGGCCGTTCAGATTATCCTAACCAGATTAACAATGTAATCGGTTTCCCATACATCTTCCGTGGTGCACTCGATGTTCACGCCCGTGCTATCAACGAAGAAATGAAGATGGCTGCTGTTCATGCAATTGCCGATTTGGTTAAGCAGCCGGTTCCTGATGTAGTAAACGATGTTTACCACGTTAACGACCTTACATTCGGTCCTAAATACTTCATTCCGAAACCTGTAGATCCACGTTTGATTACAGAAGTTTCTGCTGCCGTAGCTAAGGCTGCAATGGAAAGTGGTGTGGCTCGCACCCCTATCACAGACTGGGAGAAGTACAAGCAGGATTTGCGCCAGCTGCTTGGCCAGGAGACCAAACTGACCCGCAAACTCCACGATACAGCGCGCCTTCACCCACAGCGTGTAGTATTCGCTGAAGGTGGCAACCCAACTATGCTGAAGGCTGCAGTCCAGGCAAAGCAAGAGGGTATCTGCCAGCCAATCCTGTTGGGCAACCCTGACCGTCTGAACCGTGTTGCTAGCCGTTTGAAACTTGACCTTTCAGATATTGAGATTGTAGATATGCGTGCCGATAACGAACAGGGCCGCCGTGCTAAGTTTGCCAAGCATCTGGCAGAGAAGCGTGCTCGCGAGGGCTACAGCTTCGAGGAAGCTTATGATAAAATGTACGAGCGCAACTACTTCGGTATGTCAATGGTAGAACAGGGTGATGCTGACGCATTCATCACTGGTCTTTACACAAAGTACAGCAATACTATTAAGGTGGCAAAAGATGTAATTGGAATCCGTGAGCCATATAAGACTTTCGGTACCATGCATATTCTTAACACCCAGAAAGGTATTTATTATATCGCAGATACGCTCATCAACCGCCACCCAGACGAAGATGTGCTGATCGATGTTGCCAAGCTGTCTGCAGGTACAGTGAAGTTCTTCAACGAAGAGCCGGTTATGGCCATGTTAAGCTACTCTAACTTCGGTACTGACAATATTGGCTCACCTGTTAAGGTAAAGAAAGCCGTTGCTGAGATGCAGAAGGAGTTCCCTGAACTCGCTATCGATGGTGAGATGCAGGTAAACTATGCACTCAACAAGGATCTGCGCGATGAGAAGTATCCATTCTCCCGCCTCAAGGGCAAAGACGTCAACACTTTGGTGTTCCCTAACTTGAGTAGCGCCAATGGTGCATACAAACTTCTCCAGGGTTTGAATCCTGAAGCAGAGATTATCGGCCCTATCCAGATGGGATTGAATAAGCCTATCCACTTCACTGACTCAGAAAGTAGTGTACAGGATATCGTAAACATCACAGCAGTAGCTGTCATTGATGCTTACGTAGAGAAAATCAAGAAGCAGAAGTAATCACTTCTTTTTCCTGATTCGAACAAACAGAATAAGATAATAGTATTTTCCATAAACAGGTTGGCACTTCTGCGCCAACCTGTTTTTATTTTCTCTACTTCACTACTCGTCTCGAAAATTCGTCTCTTTATACTTTTGAAGATATCTAAACAAAAACAAAAAGACAACAGAATTGCAATCGATTACACAGTCTTTCTTACTAAAATAAGTTAATTTATGCCCTTGTGCGCCCACACAATTAAATTACGACAAAAATAATCAAATAAATATTTGGTGATTTGAAAAAAATCGTGTATCTTTGCAGCCAGTTATCCTGAAAACAATCTTTTTACCTTAATGGAAACTAATACCTATTGAAGATTTGGAGCGGTAGCCTGTGAAGGTCATCGCTTTTTTCTTTTTATACACCTCCTCCATCAAATAGCATATAGCATATATTGTTCCCAAAAAGAAAGAATACAATTAAAAGGTAATATCACTTGAGTCGGAAGACTTGCTGACTGCAGTCAGCAGACCTGCCGACTATAGTGAGCAGACCTGCTGACTAGGCTCAGCAGAGCTGCTGACACTAGTCATAACTTTAGCGAAGGTATCTTCTTGAACCAGAGAAGTCGTATCCTTAAACCTAAGGAGACATCTCCTTGAACCAGAGAAGACATATCATTGAGCCAAAGGAGCCATATCATTGAACCTAAGGAAGTATATTATTGAACCCAATAAAGAACATTATACTATTTACGAGTCCCTTATCTGGTAGCAAATAATCGGTATTCTTATAAAAAACAGGCTTTTCTGTTAAATCTTTCTAAAAAGCAATCTTTATTTCCCCAACATTTTGTTCATATCAAAGATAATTTGTAATTTTGCACCCCGAATGCTCATGGATTGGGCAAATGTTACAGAAAAGTTTAGTTCGAAGGGGCTCAAAGAAGATCCGGCACAATGCAGGACGCCTCCCGAAGAAACCCGTTTATATAATTAATTTAATGTACGCAATTGTAGAAATTAACGGTCAGCAGTTCAAGGCTGAGGAGGGCAAGAAGCTCTTCGTACATCACATCAAGGATGTTGAGGCAGGTCAGACTGTTGAGTTCGACAAGGTTTTGCTCGTTGACAAAGACGGCTCAATCACTGTCGGTGCACCAGCTGTAGAGGGTGCAAAAGTAGTAGTAGAAGTAGTGAACCCACTCGTAAAGGGTGACAAGGTAATCGTCTTCAAGATGAAGCGCCGCAAGGACTATCGCAAGAAGAACGGTCATCGTGCTCAGTTCACTGAAGTATCAATCAAATCTGTAATCGCTTAAAATTAGGAGGAATTAGAAAATGGCACATAAGAAAGGTGTTGGTAGTTCTAAGAACGGCCGTGAATCAGCTTCACAAAGATTAGGCGTTAAGATCTGGGGTGGTCAGAGCATCATCGCAGGTAACATCATCGTTCGCCAGCGTGGTAACAAGCACTTCCCAGGTGAGAATGTAGCTCAGGGTAAGGATGATACATTGTATGCTTTGGCAGATGGTATCGTTTACTTCCACAAGGGCCGCAAGGACAAGAGTACAGTTTCTGTTCTCTCTCCAGAGGTTTACGCTGAGAAGACCAAAAAAGCTGACGCTTAATTTTTAAAGTTTTAGAAAAAAACTATTCCAAACAAACAACATAGAAGCCTGCTCATACCTAGAGCAGGCTTTCTTCGTTTATATAAGTTTTTAGGCACGGATTACACCACACCCCCTTTCTCTAAGCTCCTTAACCCTGTAAAACCACAAAAAAACTTTAATTCTACCCTTCCCTGTAAAAAAGTCAGCAATTTTTTACGCTATCACAAATATTTTTTGTACTTTTGCCTACAAATAGTAAATTATTTAATTAAAAGACATTTTATGCTTACACTTAAACTTATCAGTGAGGAAACTGAACGTGTAGTTAAGGGTCTCGAAAAGAAGCATTTTCCAAATGCTCGTGAGGCCGTAGAGAAAGTTTTGGAGTACGACAAGATTCGTCGTGAAGCTCAGCAGAAGTTGGATAACAACAAGCAGCAGGCTAACCAGTTTGCTAAGCAGATTGGTGCCCTTATGAAGGAAGGTAAGAAAGAGGAAGCTGAGAGCGCAAAGGCTCAGGTAGCTATGCTCAAGGCAGACGCTAAGGCTCTTGAAGAGATCATGGAGAAAGCACAGAACGATATGACCAACCAGTTGCTCGAAATTCCTAACATCCCTTGCGAGCAGGTTCCTGAAGGTAAGGACGCAGCCGACAACGTTGTTGTGAAAGAAGGCGGCGAAAAGCCAAACCTCGGCGAGGATGCTCTCTGCCATTGGGATCTCTTGAAGAAGTATAATCTTGTTGACTTCGACCTCGGCGTTAAGATTACGGGCGCAGGTTTCCCTGTATATATCGGTAAGATGGCTCGTTTCCAGCGTGCGCTTGAGGCATTCTTCCTCGATGAGGCTCGCAAGAGCGGATATCTGGAGATTCAGCCTCCTTACGTAGTAAACGAGGACTCTGGTCGTGGTACCGGTCAGTTGCCAGACAAGGAAGGTCAGATGTATCATGCTAATCTGGATAATCTCTTCCTCATCCCTACTGCTGAGGTTCCTGTAACCAACATCTTCCGCGATGTTATTCTCGATGAGAAAGATCTCCCTATCAAGCGTTGTGCTTACTCAGCTTGTTTCCGTCGTGAAGCAGGTAGCTATGGTAAGGACGTTCGCGGTTTGAACCGCCTGCACCAGTTCGACAAGGTAGAGATTGTTCGCATCGATAAGCCAGGTCACTCTTACGAGAGTTTGAATGAGATGCTCGACCATGTTGAAGGTCTTTTGAAGAAGTTGGAATTGCCATACCATATCCTCCGTCTCTGCGGTGGTGATATGAGCTTCACCTCTTCTATCTGCTACGACTTCGAGACATGGAGTGCTGCACAGGGTCGCTGGTTGGAAGTTTCATCAGTATCTAACTTCGAGAGCTATCAGGCTAACCGTCTCCACTGCCGCTATCGCCATACAGATGACAAGAAGATTGAACTTTGCCACACATTGAATGGTTCAGCACTTGCCTTGCCACGTATCGTAGCAACCATCTTGGAGAACAATCAGACCCCAGAAGGAATCCGCGTACCTAAGGTATTGATTCCATACTGCGGTTTCGAGATGCTTGATGACAAAAATTTCGATTAATTTGAAGTATCGGTAAGACTTTCAGTTTTTCTCGATTATACAAAACATTCGAAAAACAAAAATAACATATATTGTACGAGGATAACTTCGACTGCCACAAAGGTAGCCGATGTTATCCTTTTGCATTTTTATGTACCATGAAGCAAACTCTAAACAGCTAACCAGAAAAATTAATATATCAGCATTAAGAAATTTAATAGCCCATGAACAAGATTATCAAGAAAGTACAATACTCAGAGAAAGTATTCCGCTTCGATGTAGAAGCACCACTTATAGCCAAGAGCCGAAAGGCAGGTAACTTTGTTATCATCCGTGTAGACAACAACAGCGAGCGCATGCCGCTGACCATCGCTGATGCTGACATTGAGAAAGGAACCATCACACTGGTTGTGCAGAAGGTAGGTCTTTCATCTACCAAACTCTGTGCATTGAATGAAGGCGATGAGATTCACGATGTGGTGGGACCACTTGGAAATCCTACACATATCGAGAACTTCGGAACAGTCATTTGTGCCGGAGGTGGTGTAGGCGTAGCTCCTATGCTCCCTATCATCAAGGCACTGAAAGCCGCAGGAAACAGAGTCCTTTCCGTAATTGCGGGTAGGAACAAAGACCTCGTGATTATGGAAGATGAAGTGCGTGCATCTAGCGATGAGCTCATCATCATGACCGATGACGGAAGTTACGGCGAGAAGGGTGTTGTAACCGTAGGAATCGAGAAGTTTATCAATCAGGAGCATATCGATAAGGTTTTCGCCATCGGTCCTCCTATCATGATGAAGTTCTGCTGTCTCCTGACCCAGAAATATAATCTTTCCACAGACGTTTCGCTCAATACCATCATGGTGGATGGAACCGGTATGTGCGGTGCCTGCCGCCTGACCATCGGTGGCAAGACCAAGTTTGTCTGCATCGACGGTCCTGAGTTTGACGGCGCCCAGGTAGATTGGGACGAGATGTTCAAGCGCATGGGCACTTTCAAGGATGTTGAACGCGAAGAGATGGAACACTTCGAAGAGCACCTTGCAACTGTAGACGCAGGAAAGAAGAAAGAAACTACGGATGTAATCATGGACGTAGAACCTACAGATGCGAGCATCGAAGAGTTGACCGATCGTAACGCTGAATGGCGCAAGGAGTTACGCGCTTCGATGAAAGCAAAAGAGCGTACAGCTATAGAGCGCGTAAAGATGCCAGAACTTGACCCTCTTTATCGTGCCACAACCCGTACGGAAGAGGTAAATATCGGTTTAACCAAGGAAATGGCTTTGACCGAAGCCAAGCGCTGTCTCGACTGTCCTAAGCCTACCTGTATGGAAGGTTGTCCGGTAAGCATCAACATTCCTTCCTTCATCAAGAATATTGAGCGAGGCCAGTTCCTTGCCGCAGCCAAGGTTTTAAAGAACACCTCTGCCCTACCTGCCGTTTGCGGACGAGTTTGTCCACAGGAAAAGCAATGTGAAAGCAAGTGTGTACATCTCAAGATGAACGAGCCTGCTGTAGCTATCGGATACCTGGAGCGTTTTGCTGCCGATTACGAACGCCAGAGTGGAAACATCTCTGTACCAAAGTGCGATGAACCTAATGGCATCAAGATAGCTGTAGTTGGTTCAGGACCTTCCGGATTGAGTTTTGCAGGCGATATGGCAAAGAAGGGATTCGACGTTACCGTCTTTGAAGCATTACACGAGATTGGCGGTGTATTGAAATATGGTATTCCTGAATTCCGTTTACCTAATGCTATCGTAGATGTAGAGATTGAGAATCTTCAGAAGATGGGCGTAAAGTTTATTACAGACTGCATCGTAGGCAAGACCATTTCCGTAAAAGATCTGGAAGAACAAGGATTCAAGGGAATCTTTGTCGGTTCAGGTGCGGGTCTGCCAAACTTCATGAATATTCCTGGAGAGAATGCCTTGAACATCATGTCTTCTAACGAATATCTTACCCGTGTAAACCTGATGGATGCAGCCAATCCTCATAGCGACACCCCTATCAACTTGGGTAAGAAGGTGGTTGTTGTAGGCGGCGGAAATACAGCTATGGACAGTTGCCGTACTGCAAAACGACTCGGAGCAGACGTAACCTTGGTATATCGCCGTTCGGAGGCAGAAATGCCTGCCCGACTCGAAGAGGTGAAGCATGCTAAGGAAGAAGGAATCAACTTCTTTACATTGCACAATCCTAAAGAATATGAGGCTGATGAGAAGGGCGCAGTAAAGGCTGTAGTTCTCGATGTGATGAAGCTTGGCGAACCTGATGCCAGCGGCCGTCGTCGTCCAGAAGCTACAGGCGAGACCATCACGCTGGAGTGCGACCAGGTAATTGTTGCCGTAGGAGTAAGTCCTAATCCACTCGTTCCACAGAGTATCGAAGGCTTGGAACTCGGCCGGAAGAACACCATTGCCGTAAACGACCAGATGCAGAGTTCCATCGAAGAAATCTATGCTGGCGGCGATATCGTACGAGGAGGAGCCACAGTAATCCTTGCCATGGGAGACGGCAGAAAGGCCGCTCTCAATATGAGCGAAAAATTATTGAATAAGAAATAAGAAAACGGGAAACAATAAAGGGCAGCCATGCATCACGCAGACTGCCCTTTCCTTTTCTCGTATGTAATGTTATAAAATGAAATGTAGTTCGTACATATATTTATTAATAATTGGACTCAAACACTATTTCAGATTAATACGAAGTCCGAACTGGAGATTAAAATTCCACTTCTTATCTTTAAACGTATTTTCTATTTCGCTGCCATTATCAAAATAATATTTTGCACCTGGCTCAATATAGAAGCCCACTTGGGGTGTAACATCATACTGTGCACCAAGCGAAGCCTTACCCGAGAACTGAACGCCATCACGTTTCACGTCCTCTTTTTGACCAGAAACCTTTGTATCATTCTTTACGTTGAAATCGGCTTCTCCACCCGCCATTACGTACGCATGAAAGCCTCCCGTGCTCCAAACCTCATAGTTTAAACCAAGAGGAACACCCACATAATGCAAAACCTGATGTGTATCAAATTCTGAAACACCATAAGATTTGAAATCAGAAGCAACACGCGTATAAACGACACCGGTACTCAAAGACAAACGAGGCGCAAGTCCGATGCCAACCTGAGCACCTATAGCCAAAGGAGCATGATGTTTCGCTTCAACATATTTCGGTATTGCATATCTTAAAGGAGAAGCAGCAGCCAGGAAAACGCCATGATCAGCAAAGCCGCCACCAGCAAGAGGATCTGAAGACGCATACATGCCGTTTGACATTCCATCACTGCCAGAGCCCAGACTTACATTCTCTGCATACAGGTTCATGGTCCAGTTCTGTTCATACTTGTCCTTATAACTGCGTTCAAAATGACCATCCTGCGCACTGCTAGCATAAAGTTTCTGCCCACCATCTGCTTCCAACGGCTTGGTTGCATGATTAGAAGAAACGGCCATCTGTCTTTCAGAATCCTCATTTTGCTTTTGCAAAACAGATAATTTCCGACCATTTACCTCTGCATTAACAGACTGTTCTGGCATTTCTACCTCTGCTGCAAGCATTACTTCATTATCAGCAGCAACAGTCCGCTCTTGGAAAGAGACAGAAGATTTACTATGGTTCAATTGACGCCCCGATGAATGGCGATTCACCTGATGTGCAGATGCATTGTTTTCAGCAAGCAAGATAGCATTTTTACTTCCTGCCGATTGTGCTTCTGCACGGACAGCAGAAGAAGTCCTGCTTGAACCTGATGCTGTAGAGAAAGAACTCTGAACAGCTAAGTTAGCCTGTCCCGGTTCATCATCATGCAGATAAACATAACTGCCTCCTACTCCCAATAAAGCAATAGCTGCAGCTACTGACCATCTTTTCAAGACAACATAACGAGCCTGTGGGGTCTTTTTTACATCAGTTTCCTCATCACCAACCTTTTTAGACTGAGCAAGCGATTGTTCTATCTCAGCCCACAAGTCGTGGCTGACAGGCTCTTGGTAGTCAGCCAACTGATCTCGAAGTTTATTTGTCCAATCGTTACTCATTACTTTTCTCATTTATATGATTCAACTCTTTATTATTTCTACAATCTGCCTGGCTCAGATAATCTTTCACCTTTTTGCCCAACAGCTTTTTCGCCCGCAAATATTGTGAAGCAGAACTGCTTTCTTTGATGCCTAACAGCTGTGCAATTTCTTTATGGCTTTTCTGTTCAAAAACAAACATGTTAAGAACCAGTCTGTACCCATCAGGCAATTCTCCTATCATTCTTGTCAGTTCTGCAGGCGGAATTCTTTCTACCTCAGGCTCTTCATCCTCAATATCATCGGGAACTTCGTCCACGATAGTGAAGCGCTTTTGCTGCCTTACAAAGTTGACAGCTTCATTTGTCACTATCCGCAAGAGCCAAGCCTGAAGAGCGCCCTCACCCCGATATTCAAACTTTGAAATGCCGGAAAAGACTTTTATAAAACTATCTTGCACTACATCTTCAGCATCATCGCGCATAGGGACATACCTCAGCGCTACGGCCATGGCATACCCCACATAGCGTTCATACAATCTGTGCATGGCTGCCCGACTGCCGCTATTGATGTCGTCTAAGAGTTTCTTTTCCGATTCCAATTTCAAATCCTTTTTAAAGATTAAACGATATAAAGAGAAAACCTTGCATCAAAAATGAACTTTTTTTTGATGCAAGGCATTTTTTTTATATTTCTATATTATTCTATAGAGAACACTTTACCTTCCTGAGTAAGATAACTTTCCGTAAACACCTCTTTAGCTTCATTCAACAAGACCTCTTCATTATTATATCTTGCACTATAATGTCCCAGAAGAAGTTTGCCTACACCCGCATTTCTGGCTATAGTTGCTGCCTGTCGAGCCGTACTGTGATAATAGAGTTTAGCCCTGTCCTCATTCTCCGAAGTATAGGTGCTCTCATGATAAAGCACCGTAACCCCCTTTACCTTTTCTGCCAACCCCGGAACAAACCGGGTATCACTGCAATAAGCATAACTGCGGGGAGTAGCGGCAGGCATTACCAATCTGGCATTAGGTATTACATCCCCCTCCTTCGTAGTCCAGTCAGCTCCATTCTTGATGTTATTAATCTGGCTTACAGGAATCTCGTAATAATCTATCATATCACGACGGATATGAGGCAATGTCGGTTTCTCTCTGAAAATGTAACCACAACAAGGCACACGATGCTGCAGAGGAACGGTTTCTACGGTTACAGAATGATCTTCATATACTACTTGCGACTTCTCGGTATCTACAGGAACAAATTCGATTTGATATTCCATTCCCTGCATAAAGAAGTCAATCTGACGCTTAAACAAATCTCCGTAACTTTCTGGCGCATATACCTTTAACTTAGCCGTTCTGCCCAGCATACCTAAGGTAGAAAGAAGTCCCAGCAAGCCAAAGCAATGGTCACCATGAAGATGCGAAATAAAGATAGCATTTATCTTAGCAAAGTGAACATGAGTGCGACGGAACTGCATCTGGGCACCCTCTCCACAATCCATCATAAAGCATTTGCCACGCATCTCAATAATCTGGGCCGAGGCACTATGCTGAAGGGTGGGCAAAGCACTGCCACACCCCAATATATGTACTTTAAATGGTTCCAAAACTAAATCATAAATTACAGGTTCAACATGATGACCTTACTCTTGGCGCTTGAAAACAAAGATACCTTGAGTATTCTCCAACATAAGACTGTCAGAACCCAATTTGTCAATGGCGAAAGTATCCTTATTCAGCAAAAGTTTACCATTGAGTATCTTCCAGCTAGTCCAAGGATTAGTTTCAGCCTTCACATTGTTCTTCACCTCTCCACCTTCCAAGATATCAAAATTCTTATCCAGAGAAGTCCATTTACCCAAGAGGGATGTCAGGTTGATAATCTTCTGGGCCATCATCTCTCCATCCTCTGCCTTATAACCGATAAGAGCAATACGGTCGCCAGCCAGCAATCCTCCCTGAACAACATCAGGATTCTCATCGTCAATAAACACCGAAAGGGTGTCACCATCATCAGAAATCAGCTCCAGGCTATGCATAGAGGTTCCCTCACCGCATACACCATAGATGGTAGAATCGTTCATTGCATCCTCTACCTCTACCGAATCTGCTGCACTGATAACAGGAACATTATTTTTGTTCTTACAACTGTTGGCTGCGAAAAGCGCCACCAAAGCTATTGTTACATAAACTAATTTCTTCATAACACTTTAGTTTTTATTATTATATTGATGAGTCGATAAGATTATCTGATTCACCGTTATTTATCATCCTTTTTCTCCTGAAGTTTTGCTTCATCCCATAGTTTATCCATTTCTTTTAAGCTCATATCTTTCAAGTTTTTACCTTGCTTTAAGCTATGATCTTCTACGTAGTTGAAACGGCGGATAAATTTCTGATTGGTTTTCTCCAGCGCATTATCCGGATTGAGTTTATACAGACGTGCTGCATTGATTACAGAGAAGATGAAATCGCCCAATTCCTGGGTAGAATTCTCTTTGTCGCCTTTAGCCAGTTCCACCTTGAGTTCTTCCAGTTCCTCCTGCACTTTGTCCCACACATCTTCTTTTTCTTTCCAGTCGAAGCCTACATTTCTAGCCTTGTCCTGAATGCGATAAGCCTTGATAAGAGACGGAAGAGAATTTGGGACACCGCTCAACACCCGCTCATTTCCATCCTTCTCCTGCTGCTTGATCTGTTCCCAGGTTTTCTCAACAGAAGTAGCAGTTTTCGGCTTGCTGGCGCCAAGAGCCAAGGTTTCTTTCGAACTGGCAGTTCCAGCCTTCCCGGTTTCTGCTTTTTCAGACTCTCTATATACCACCTGTCCCTCATCGTTGATATACATATCAGGATTCGAAACCGTCCAATTTCCTTCCTCCTTCCAGTTGATGAAAGGATGGCGGAACATCAATTTATCTGCCTCCTGATTGCAAACATCGCAAATATCGAACTCGCCGTCTTCTCTGCCGATGATGCTATAGAACATCACGTGCTCCAACACATCGCCCAACTCCTTCTTGATATCCTTGTAATCGCGCTTCATCAAGGCGTCACAAAGCTCGAAAGTCTCCTCGATCGTATTCGGACGAAGACTCTCGAATGTCTGCTTTTTATCCCATGGGCACTGCAGGCGCAAACGGTCCTGCACATCCAGCAAGCGGCTGAACGCCGCCAGTTTTTCTTCTTTCGTATGTCCTTTTCCTGTATTACTAACCATCGTTTTGTGCAAAAATTAATAATTTTGATGCAAAGATAGTATTTTTCGCCCAAAAATTAGTATCTTTGCACCGTTTTTTAAAGAAAAAGAAAGAAAAAGAATAAAAATTAGATATAAACAATGGAATTAGCAAGTAAATACGATCCACAAGCAGTGGAAAGTAAATGGTATCAGTACTGGCTCGACAACAAACTTTTCAGTTCTAAGCCAGATGGTCGTGAACCTTATACAGTGGTTATCCCTCCACCAAACGTAACGGGTGTGCTCCACATGGGACACATGCTCAACAATACTATCCAGGATATTCTCGTTCGCCGTGCTCGCATGGAGGGCAAGAACGCATGTTGGGTACCAGGTACCGACCATGCCAGTATCGCTACCGAGGCAAAGGTTGTAAACCGCCTCGCTCAGCAGGGCATCAAGAAGACCGACCTTACCCGCGAGGAGTTCCTCAAGCACGCTTGGGACTGGACTCACGAGCATGGTGGCATCATCCTCAAACAGCTCCGCAAACTCGGTGCCAGCTGCGATTGGGACCGCACAGCATTCACCATGGACGAGACCCGCTCTCGTGCCGTAATCCACGTATTCTGCGACCTTTACAAGAAGGGACTCATCTATCGTGGCGTGCGCATGGTTAACTGGGACCCTAAGGCTCAGACTGCGCTCTCTGACGAGGAGGTTATCTACAAGGACGAGCACTCTAAGCTCTACCACTTGAAGTATTATGTAGTAGAGCAGGACTGCCAGCAGGTGGATGAGGAGAACGTGATACACAAGGATGAGAAGGGATACTATGCAGTAGTAGCAACCACCCGTCCGGAGACCATCATGGGCGACTCTGCCATGTGTATCAACCCAGAGGATAAGAAGAATACCTGGTTGAAGGGTAAGCACGTTATCGTGCCTCTCGTAAACCGTGAGATTCCTGTCATCGAGGATACATACGTAGATATCGAGTTCGGTACTGGTTGCTTGAAGGTAACTCCAGCTCACGATATCAACGACCACGCACTCGGTTTGAAGCACGGTTTGGAAACCATCGACATCTTCAACGACAATGGTACTATCAGCGAGGCAGCAGGTCTCTATGTAGGTATGGACCGCATGGACGTGCGCAAGCAGATTTCCATCGACCTTCAGAACGCCGGTCTGATGGAGAAGATTGAGGACTATAATAATAAGGTGGGCTTCTCTGAGCGTACCAATGTGCCTATCGAGCCAAAGCTCTCTACACAGTGGTTCCTCAAGATGCAGCACTTTGCTGACATCGCCCTCCCTCCAGTAATGGACGATGACATCGAGTTCTACCCTAAGAAGTACAAGAACACCTATCGCCACTGGTTGGAGAACATCAAGGACTGGTGTATCAGCCGTCAGCTCTGGTGGGGTCACCGCATCCCAGCCTACTACTTCGACAATGCCGGCAAGAAGGATTTCGTGGTAGCTGAGACTGCAGAGGAGGCGCTGAAGCTCGCTCAGGAGAAGAACGCCAGCATCAAGGCTGAGGATCTTGAGCAGGAGAGCGACTGCCTCGACACCTGGTTCTCTTCATGGTTGTGGCCTATCTCTCTGTTCGATGGCATCGAGCATCCTGACAATGAGGAGATCAACTACTACTACCCTACTTCCGACCTCGTAACTGGTCCGGATATCATCTTCTTCTGGGTAGCACGTATGATCATGGCTGGCTACGAGTATCGTGGCAAGATGCCATTCAAGCACGTATATTTCACAGGTATCGTTCGCGATAAGCTCGGCCGCAAGATGAGCAAGAGTCTCGGTAACTCACCAGACCCACTGGTTCTGATTGACAAGTTTGGTGCCGATGGTGTTCGTATGGGTATGATGCTCAGTGCTCCAGCCGGCAACGACATCCTCTTCGACGAGAGCCTCTGCGAGCAGGGACGTAACTTCAACAATAAGATCTGGAATGCCTTCCGCCTCGTGAAGGGTTGGGAGACAGCAGATATCGAGCAGCCTAAGAGTGCAGAAATCGCCGTGAAGTGGTTTGATGCCAAGCTCAAGGAGGTGAACGAGGAGATGCAGAAGCAGTTTAAGGACTACCGTATCTCTGAGGCATTGATGACTGTATATAAGCTGTTCTGGGATGAGTTCTCATCCTGGTACCTGGAGATGGTGAAGCCAGCTTACGGCCAGCCTATCGACCAGAAGAGCTACGATGCTACCCTCCGTTTCTTCGATGCCCTCCTGAAGATGTTGCATCCATTCATGCCATTCATCACCGAGGAGTTGTGGCAGCACATCTACGACCGCAAGGATGGCGAGAGCATCATGCGCGAGAAGCTGGATATTCCTGCACCTACAACCGAGGAGCAGAAGTTGGCAGCCGACATTGAGGCTGTGAAGCAGATTATCGCCGGTGTTCGTACCGTTCGCAACCAGAAGAACATTGCCCAGAAGGAGCAGTTGTCTCTCCAGGTAGTAGGCAAGAACGATTTCGAGGCTTACAACGACGTAACGCTGAAGATGGCGAACCTTGATAAGATTGAGGTCATCGCAGAGAAGAGTGCCGATGCATCAAGCTTCATGGTAGGTACCGACGAGTTTGCCGTACCATTGGGCGACCTCATCGACGTAGCTGCCGAGATTGAGAAGGCAGAGGCTCAGCTCAAGCACTTGGAAGGCTTCCTGATGGGCGTACGCAAGAAGCTCAGCAATGAGAACTTCGTAGCTCACGCACCTGAAAAGGTAGTAGCCCTGGAGCGCAAGAAGGAAAGCGACTCTGTTGAGAAGATTGCTGCCCTCAAGGCAACCATCGAGGAGCTCAAGAAGAAGTAATAGTATTATATTTAATGTTGAATGTTGAGTGTAGAATGTTGAATTAGTCAAGCTGATTCGTTAGCAAGATTGCAACTCAACATTCAACATTAAACATTCAACATTTTTAATTATGATCAAGAAGCTTTTCACCTTATTTATATGTACGCTATCTCTAGCAGCAACTTTCACCAGTTGTGGCGATGAAGCTATTGATGTAGAAAGCGTCAATAAGCAGACTATCTTCGTCTTCTATCCTTGGACGGGTGGAACCAGCTCTACTGGTCTGAAATATTTCCTGGAAAACAATGTAGATAGCATGTGCGCTGGCATCGTAGACAAAAAGGGCCTTACCAATGCCAGAGTATTAGTTTTCTTCACCGAAAAATACAATGAAAGTACGCTCTACGATCTTCAGTATGATGCAGCAACCAAAACCGTGAAACGTGTTCCTATCAAGAAATACGAAGGCAACAGTCATTGTACAGCAGAAGGATTTGCAGATTTACTGAACGATGTAAGACAAAACGCAGAAGCCCTCAACTATTCTCTGATTATCGGAGCACATGGTTGCGGCTGGACATACGCCAACGATTGGGTAAACTATCCATATATGGCAAGACCGAAGGCTGGTTCTACCGAAAAGGGAAATGATAAAAATACCATTGTATCCACAACAACTTCTGATCATTTCAGTGGCATTCAATTTGGCAATGATCCAAACAGACCTGCCACTCGTTTCTTCGGAAGTGTCAGTTTATCAGACAACGCCATCGATATTTCCACCTTGGCCGAAGGCATCAAGCTCAGCGGACTCAAGATGCAATACATCCTCTTTGATGCCTGTTACATGGGCAATGTGGAGACGGCTTACGAGCTGAAAGATGTAACCAATTTTCTGATCAGTTCAAGTAGCGAAGTGATGGGCGAAGGCATCCCATACAAGACGATATGGAGTTATCTCTGCTCATCAGCCCCTAACTATTCCAGCGCAGTATCAGGCATCGTCAACTTCTATAGGAATTCCGATATTCCATACTGCAACATGGCTGCAATAGACTGCCGACAGATAGACAAACTGGCAAGTATCATGAAGGAGATTAACAGCAAGTATACATTAGCTTCGACAGTGCCACTTGACTCTATCCAGCCACTGGATGGTTTCTCGCCAAACCTTTTCTACGATCTCTCGGTATACGTAGACAGCCTCTACCCTAGCGGCTATTTGAAAGACCAGTTCACATCACAATTAAAGCTCACCATCAGGGCAGCAGAACATACGGATGAAGCCTATACTGCCTTACAGAGTTTTTATGGCAAGACCTTCAAGGTGAAGAACTATTGCGGTCTTTCTATCTCCGACCCTAGCCAGCACAGCGTAGCTATCAAGGGCAGAGAGAAAACAGCATGGTGGAAAGCTACACACTAATAAGCAATGAAGAGTGAAAGAAACTCCTTATTGGCTTTTAAGAAAAATATTATATAAAAGAATACATGATGGAATATTTTATCATTGAGAATAACGGACAGCAAGCGGGTCCATTCAGCCTGGAGCAACTCGTCCAGAAGACTATTACACCCGAAACCCTTGTTTGGGCACAAGGCATGAAAGACTGGACACCTGCCTGGAAAATAGCAGAACTGAAGACTGTTCTTGAAACTGTAGAAGCAATCAAAGCTAATACAGCCAACAAAGAAAATGCAGAAGGAACATCAGCAGATGCAGCCGGCAACAACGGGACAGAAGCAGCAAACTTTCAGGCTGCAAACCAGCAGGGTTTCCAGCAGGCACAGCAGGAAGCTTACCAGCAAGGCTTTCAGCACGGCGCTGCCATGAACCAGGGCTACAGACAGGAACCGGAAAAGAAAAAATCGAGCAAGACCCTTTGGAAAATTATCTTAGGTCTTATCGTACTTCTCTTCCTGGTTTTCGCCATAACCAATCCAGGACCTGATGCCCACAAAGAAAAGGTAAAGACTGAGGCAGCCAAGGCTATCGACAAGGCTACAGAAACCAGTGATAACAACTTCTTCACCCAAAGCATCCGTTCCATTGCCAAAATGATGGCAGGAAGCGCTATCGATGAAGTGATGAACCAGCTCTTCGAATACCACAACTATATCGTATGCTCTAAGGGAACCGTTGAGTTTAATGGCAAGCAGCACACCGTAAGCTTCGGAATCCTTGGCAGCGTTTACACGATGAATGCTGATGATATGGTGAAGGCGCTGGAAGGTGCCGACAATCTGCAGATAGAAGAAACCACCAGCTCATCAACCGATGAAACCCCTTCTGTAAGCGATAATAGCAGCGATGGTTCAGAAGAAGACGGACTGGGCGCTTCCGTTCAGAAGAAACTGGAAGACAAGGCAAACCAAGCCATGGATCAGGCTGCCGACAAGGTAAGCAAGAAACTGGAAGAGAAAATCAACCAGAAACTCGATGAAGCAACCGATTCTTCTACCGTAGAAAAGATTCTCGACAAGATTCTGGAACTGATCTAGCATCAGATATCCAAGGAAACATAAGAAATATGACACATTTCTCAATATGACAGCATGGCGGCTTGACGTATATCAAGCCGCCATTGCTGTTTAGTTGACGTGTATCAAAAAAAGCCCCTTTTTCATCATTTTGTCATGTCTTTGTGACAGATATTCAAGAAAAAGGCATTACCTTTGCACCAGAAAACAGTGAGATTGTAAAAGGATAATGTAAAACAGGAGACCTCACATGGAGGCTCCACAAAGAAAGAAAGGAAACAAATTATGATGACGACAGTAATGATTCTTACAGTTGTGGCAGCAATGATTGCCAAAGCTGTGAATGTAAACAACAACATGGAGATGGGCAAGTAAAATTGACCACCGTTCATGAACAAAAGAAAAAAGGAAATGGCAGAAATGCCGAGTATTAATTTTTAAAAAAGGATAACGATTATGAAAACAATGTATGCAAACATCAAGAAGGCCTTGAAGGCTATTCTTGCAAATTACATGACCGCAATGGAAATGTATGGTGAGGCTTTGAACAGAAGCCGTGGTTGTGCTTGCGCATAAGGGCTCAAACCCCTTCATGCTGCGGCTTAAACTAGATTGAAAGCAAAAAGTAATTACGTTTAAATAAAGAAAAAGCGTGTAAGTTACCATACTTACACGCTTTTTTTGTATCTTTGCAACCGGTTAGTAAAAATTTAAAAAAGAAGAAACGATGAACTCACAAGATATGATCAGCAGGCTGGAATCGAAAGGCATTCGGCCAACCGCCAACCGCATACTCGTAATGAAGACCCTGATGGGCGAACAGAACCCGCAGAGTCTGAGCAATCTGGAACGAAAGATGGTTTCGATGGACAAGTCGAGCATCTTCCGTACCCTTACCCTCTTTCTGGAACATGATGTGGTACATGCTTTCGAAGATGGGCGAGGCGTACTCTGCTACGAACTCTGCGAAGAAAAAGGGGCCTGCGATCATCACGACGGGCATATTCATTTCTACTGCGAATCTTGCCAGCGTTCCTTCTGTATGGAGGATATCCATATTCCAAGTTTCGAGCTGCCCGAAGGCTTTTACCCCCACTCTATTTCCTTTGTCATCAAAGGCGAATGCCCGGATTGCAGAAAGAAACACCAATAAAGCGAAAGGTACATTCTGCGTTAATTTAGCATAAATATTTTTGAAATTCTATTGTTTTTCCGATATTATCATTACTTTTGCAAGCGATTATCACGGGGTGCTGAAAGATTCGGCTGAGATGATACCCATTGAACCTGATGCAGGTAATGCTGTCGCAGGGATATTTGATAGCGCTTTATTTTTCTCTTAAGGCTTTCATCTGGAAGTTCACCGTGTTGGTTACATATTATTATATCATCGCTTTCGGGCGATAGAAACAGCGTAAACAAACGGATTATTCATCATATAAAACGAACAGAATATGAAAGTAACTATCAACAACAAAGAGACCGAGACACAGGCTAAAACCATCAGGGAGTTAGCTCAGGAACTCGATTTGCCAGCTACAGGAGTAGCAGTAGCTATCAGTAACGAAATGGTGCCTCGTGATGAATGGGAAAACACACTCATCGCAGAAGGAGCAGACATCGTTATCGTAAAAGCGTTCTGCGGAGGATAACGGTCCCAGAATACTGCGGAAAAGAATCACCCAAAAGTACTTTTCCTACAGAAATGAAAACAAAAATAACAACTCTATAATAAAACAATGGAAAAATTAGTAATCGCAGGCAGAGAGTTTAACTCACGCCTCTTCTTGGGCACAGGAAAGTTTAACAACAATGCCCTCATGGCTGAAGCCATCAAAGCATCAGAAACAGAAATGGTTACTGTTGCTATGAAACGTATCGAACTCGAAGACAAGCAGGACGACCTGCTTACTCATATCGTACAGAGTCCTAGCATCCAGCTCCTTCCTAATACCAGTGGAGTGCGCAACGCCGAAGAGGCTGTCTTCGCAGCACAGATGGCTCGCGAGGCTTTCGGAACCAACTGGCTCAAGCTCGAAATCCACCCAGACCCTCGCTATCTTCTTCCAGACTCTATCGAGACGCTGAAGGCTACCGAGAAACTGGTAAAGCTCGGTTTCGTGGTATTGCCATATTGCCAGGCAGACCCTACCCTCTGCAAGCACCTCGAAGAGGCAGGTGCTGCTACCGTAATGCCACTCGCTGCACCTATCGGTACCAACAAGGGATTGAGAATGAAGGACTTCCTGCAGATCATCATCGAGCAGGCTACTGTTCCTGTGGTAGTAGATGCAGGTATCGGTGCGCCTAGCCACGCTGCCGAGGCTATGGAGATGGGTGCCAGCGCTTGCCTGGTTAACACCGCCATCGCCGTTGCCGGAGACCCTGTAGAAATGGCTAAGGCATTCAAGGAAGCAGTCATCTGCGGTCGCCGTGCTTACGAGGCAGGTCTCGGAGCCATCAGCGATTGTGCCGAGGCAAGTTCTCCTCTCACCGCATTCCTCAACGACTAATTATAATATAGATAATACAAAGGCATGAAGGATGAAGGCAAAGAAGCAGAATGTTCTTTTTACCTTTTTACCCTTTTACCTTTTTACCTTTAAAAAATTATGCCAAACGACAAGAAAGCTTACGCCCAGAGAGAAAAGGCGTATATGCAGGGAAAACTCTTCCCACAGATCAAGGTTGGAATGACCAAGGTAAACCTCACTCCTACTGTTGTGAAGGATGAGCGCGGCATTCCTCATACTGAGCCAAACGCTCCGGTTTACATCTACGATACCAGCGGTCCTTACAGCGACCCTAACTATCAGGTAGATTTGAAGAAAGGCTTGCCAAGAATGCGCGAGCAGTGGATTCTCGACCGCAACGATACCGAGCAACTCAAGGAAGTTACCAGCGAGTATGGCAAGCAGCGCCTTGCTGACCATAGCCTCGACCACCTCCGCTTCGAGCACATCCAGTTGCCTCGCCGTGCACAGGCAGGCAAGCACATCACCCAGATGGCTTACGCAAAGGCTGGCATCGTAACTCCAGAGATGGAGTACGTGGCTATCCGCGAGAACATGAACTGCCAGGAGTTGGGCATCGATACCCATATCACCCCTGAGTATGTTCGTGATGAGATTGCACGCGGACGTGCCGTTCTTCCTGCCAACATCAACCACCCGGAGAGCGAACCGATGATCATCGGCCGCAACTTCCTCGTGAAGATCAATACCAACATCGGTAACTCTGCCACTACCTCCAGCATCGAGGAAGAGGTAGATAAGGCTGTATGGTCTTGCAAGTGGGGAGGCGACACTTTGATGGACCTCTCTACCGGCGACAACATTCACGAAACCCGTGAATGGATTGTGCGCAACTGTCCTGTACCGGTAGGAACCGTGCCTATCTATCAGGCTTTGGAGAAGGTGAACGGCAAGGTAGAGGATCTGAACTGGGAGGTATTCCGTGATACCCTCATCGAGCAGTGCGAGCAGGGTGTTGACTACTTCACCATCCATGCCGGCATCCGTCGCCACAACGTGCATCTCGCCGACAGCCGTCTCTGCGGTATCGTGAGCCGTGGCGGTAGTATCATGAGCAAGTGGTGTCTCTATCACGACCAGGAAAGCTTCCTCTATGAGCACTTCGACGATATCTGCGACATCGTGGCACAGTATGACGTTGCCCTCTCTTTGGGCGATGGTCTGCGCCCAGGCTGTATTGCCGATGCCAACGATGCAGCCCAGTTTGCCGAGTTGGATACCATGGGCGAGCTTGTTACCCGTGCCTGGGACAAGAACGTACAGGCATTCATCGAGGGCCCTGGTCATGTGCCATTGCAGAAGATCAAGGAGAACATGGAGCGCCAGCTCAACCACTGTCACGAGGCACCATTCTACACCCTCGGCCCATTGGTTACCGATATCGCTCCAGGTTACGACCACATCACATCAGCCATCGGTGGCGCCCAGATAGCATGGCTCGGCACCGCAATGCTCTGCTATGTAACACCTAAGGAGCACCTCGCATTGCCTAACAAGGAAGATGTGCGCACAGGTGTGGTAACCTATAAGATTGCCGCTCATGCAGCCGATTTGGCAAAGGGTCATCCAGGTGCAACCATCCGCGACAATGCCCTCTCCAAGGCACGCTTCGAGTTCCGCTGGAGAGACCAGTTCCACCTCTCTCTCGACCCAGAGCTCGCCTTGAAGTATTTCGAGGAGGCAGGTCATACAGACGGTGAGTACTGCACCATGTGTGGTCCAAACTTCTGTGCAGCCAAGTTGACACACGATTTGAGAAAGTTTAAAAAGTAAGAAAATGTTTTCAGACGAATTAAAGAATATCAGTTGGGAGGAGACCACGGAGCGCATTGCTCGAATGACCGATAACGATGTGCGCCGTGCCCTTGCCAAGGACCATTGCGATGTGAACGACTTCATGGCGCTGATTTCACCTGCAGCCGAGCCATACCTGGAGGTAATGGCGCGTCTTTCCCGCAAATATACCGAGGAGCGCTTCGGCAAGACCATGTCGATGTTCATTCCTCTCTACATCACCAATTCATGCTCTAACTCCTGCGTGTATTGCGGTTTCCATCGTGAGAATCCGATGGCTCGTACCATCCTCACCCCAGAGCAGATTGAGAACGAGTATAAAGCCATCAAGCAGCTGGCTCCATTCGAGAACATCCTTCTCGTTACGGGCGAGAACCCAGCCAAGGCTGGCACCCCATATCTTGCCAAGGCAATTGACATCGCCAAGAAGTATTTCTCTAACGTGAAGATTGAGGTGATGCCGCTCTCTACAGAGGATTACAAGACCCTCGCCGACCATGGTATGAACGGTGTCATCTGTTTCCAGGAGACCTACAACCACGAGCACTACAAGCTCTACCACCCACGTGGCATGAAGAGCAAGTTTGAGTGGCGCTGCGATGGTTTCGACCGCATGGGTATGGCAGGCGTTCACTCCATCGGTATGGGTGTGCTCATCGGCTTGGAGAAGGAGTGGCGCACGGATGTTGTGATGATGGCTCATCACCTGCGCTACCTGCAGAAGCATTACTGGAAGACCAAGTACAGCGTAAACTTCCCTCGTATGCGCCCTGCACAGAACGAAGGTTTCCAGCCAAACTGCTTCATGACCGACAAGCAGTTGGCACAGGCAACTTTCGCCATGCGTATCTTCGACCACGATGTAGATATCTCCTACTCTACCCGTGAGCCAGCCTACATCCGTGACAACATGGCAACACTGGGTGTCACCACCATGTCGGCTGAATCAAAGGTAAATCCTGGCGGTTATCATACCTATCCTCAGGCACTGGAGCAGTTCACCGTAAGCGATGAGCGTACCGCCAAGGTAATCAATGCGAGATTGAAGGAATTGGGCAGAGAGCCAGTCTGGAAGGATTGGGATGCCTCATTCGATTTCTTCGGAAATATCGCAAACGGATAAAGAAGATGTAATTAAACAGAATAAAAAAAAGAGTGTATCATAAATTCATGACACACTCTTTTTTTGTTAATATTCTCAGACAGACACCCCTATATCGCCCCCAGCCCATCAACAACTTATCAGCTAATTCCCCCAAAATCATCAGTAAACAGCAACCTATTAACTATAAACTATTAATTGTAAATTACTAAAGTTTCGCAAGTGAATAAATATCAACTTGCTTGTTTATAAATATACATATTACGTAGCGTATGGGCAACAGGATTACTTTCGATGAAATCTGCCAGCAACTCTGTAGCATCTATAGAGTAACGCTCTGCTGCTTCCAGAACGAAGTCCAAAATGATAGCCCATAATTACCTGCGCACCATTAGATACAGCCGTAGTACTATCCACATCACAATATCTACCTATCACGAAAAGATCGGCCAAACCATAGAGAATCTGTAGGAAATAAGCCCGAATATAAGGTAACAGAAAGGTCGTGATATTCCCCAAAATGATAAGTCTGTTCTATTCATCGGTTGCAAAGATACGATAAAAAACAGAGTTACTCCATGCCGGGCATAGATACAAAAAAAACTCCGAAGAACCAAGATTGATTCTTCGGAGTTTTTGTACACCCTTAGGGATTCGAACCCTAGACCCACTGATTAAGAGTCAGTTGCTCTACCAACTGAGCTAAGGGTGCCTCTGCTAAAAGCTTTGTTTTCAAAAGCGAGTGCAAAGGTAATACATTTTTCTGAAACCACCAAATTTTTATGGATATTTTTTGATAAAATCTTTCATTTTATCCATTATGATTGGTTCCTGGAAGCATTATTCCTTCAGCCAACCACCTATCAGACTGATGATTTCCTGTCTTGTAGGCTCTGGGAACGACAAGATGCGAGTTTTGTGCGAACCGCCATGACACATATAAACATGCAGGTTCTTCTTGTTCTTGGTGAAAGGCAAGCCATAAATGCCCGAAGCTCCCCAAGGATCGATATCGCCATAAATATAAACCATCTTCGGATCATTCTTGGTCAGGAACTCTACCGTATGATTATAGAGTGCTGGCGAGAACTTCACGTTTTCTGCTCCCTTTGGTACCATCAGTTTCTTCAGATAGCCTTTAGCTGTCTTGATACTGAGGTATTTCTTGAATGGTTTGGTATAATAGCCGTAATAACCCAACTCCCGAGCTGCCTGCACATCAAACGAGGCTGTGGCATTATAATTGGTGAAATAGTCTGGTTCACACATGTTGATCCAGTAATCAAACACCGTCTTGTCATCTGCCTCTCTTGCAGGAATCTTGTTGATGTCTTCTCCCCACTGCCAGAAAGCAAAGGCGTATTCGAATACAGAGTAATCAAAAATCTCTGCCAGCGGAGCATTGAATACATATTTCTTATCGTTGCAATATTTCTCGAACATTGGCAGCAACGCAGCCTTTCGCTTGAAGAGGAGCAACTGGAAATCGAGCACCTTCTGTCGGTTTTCCTTGGTTGATACCTGATATTGCAGGAACTTCTCATGTCGTCCATCCTCCACACCCTTGTTGAGCGGAGCTACGTATGGCACAGAAATATCTACATCATCAGGGAAGTAAGAACGGTAGAACATCGTAGTCTGTCCGCCCTTGCTGATGCCGGTAGCAATCCATTTTCCCTTGTACATCGCATGCAGGGTCTGGTTTACATGATGCAGATCATAGAGCGAATTCTCAACGGTAAGATAATCCCAGTTGCAAGGACTAGGCATCGACTTGTCGAAATAACGGTACTCTACGGTAATGATATTCGTATCGAAGAGTTTGGAAAGTTCTTCAATATATCCTTCACGCAGCGCATAGTTGGCATTATATCCCTCTGTCACGAGCACGGTAGGACGGTCGAATCCTCTATGGCAGAGCACCACCCTCTGTTCGAAATAGCCCTTGGATGCATCCTTGGCATCGAGCTGCTGCTTGATAAAGAACACATACTTTTCCGGGAAATGCGTACTTTTCAGCGTTTCCACGTTACTTACTCCAGGCAATGCAGCCAGTTGCTTACCAGCCACGCCCAGTTCTGCCGCCAGCATCTGCAATGGCAGGATGAAGAGCAGCAGCATCAATTTCAAAAATCTCAGTTTCATCTGATTCTCTCTTTTTATTTATTATATTCTAAAATTCAAGATTGCAAAATACATTCTATATGTTTTCTAAACAGCTGCAAAGGTAATGATTTATTCTTGTTCGGCAAAGAGAAACCCCACCTTATTTATTATATGGGCAGCAATTTTGGAAATCAGAACAAGAATCCTGCATTGATATAGAATCCTACATTCTTACCCAAGCTAGAATAATTAGCCTGAATGCTTACCGGACCCAATACGAAATCATAGGATGCTCGCAAGGCTCCTCCCCACAAATCATCACCGATGAGAATATGGGAAAACTTGCGGGCTTCCTTGCCATACTCTCCCAGAGCGGTAAGATAGAACTTTCCTTTCACCCGATAGCGGAAACCGAGCTGACCAGTCACCACATTGCGCTCCAGCAGATGGACATGCTGCGCACTCTCCCATGCCACTTGCCAAGGCAGATAGTAACCGTCAGCTACTCCACCTGCATAATTCTGATAAATGGCAGGTACGGAACTGCCAAACAAGAAGCGGCTCTTGAGCTTAGGAAGCAGATAGAATCTGGAATTGAGACGTACGGCACATTCTCCTTGAAAAACAGCTTCACCGAAAGGATTACCATCAGCATAATGTATTCCGTCATCCGTATGCAGAATGCCCTGAACCTGAATGCGGCTGCCACGGGTCGGGAAATAGCGGCGGTCGTAAGTATCCATCACAACAGATGCAAAGTAGTTCAGGAAATGGTCTGACGAACGTGTCTGGATGCTTCCGTCGCGTTCGAACATATCAGAATGATAATGATAATAATCAAACTGCACTCCCGATTTCAATCTGAAATTACCGATATCGCGGGTATAGAATCCAGCGAAAGAATGCGAAAGAAACTCCAGGGCATCCAACTTATGCTTGTCCGCATAAAGGTCGAAATCATAATGGGCCATACGATAGGAAATGCCTATTTTCGCTCCGAAAAGGTTGCCATAGGCATATTTCATTTCCAGATAGGGATTACGGGAAATGCGTCCTGTAAAGGCATAATGATGACGGGTAGAAAACTGCTGGTTATTGGATATCTGAGCTATGACGCTCGCCAAATCCTGCGTATCAAAACGTGCACCTACACTGATTCTTCTTGATTCGTTGGGTTCCAGCATGAATACCAGGTCATAAGGTTCCTCGTTAGACTGTCTGTATTCTACACGCGAAAAGATATTCAGTCCTCTGAGCATGGCAAGTGTGCCATCTATCTCCTCAGGACTGACTTCCGAATTCTCCCGTAGAGCAATTTTCTTTCTAATCCACTTTTCCTCCTCTCCGCTGATGCCTTCTATCCGGATGCTTCCTATATGATAAGCTTCCGTCTGAGAAGGTTTCGGCTGTTTGAGGCGTTTATCCTGTAATGTATCATCAGAGGCTACAGAATCACAAGCATCAGCATAGATATACTTTCTCAAAGCCATCAGTTCATCCCATTTCTGACGGACAGCCTGTTCTCCCCGCTGTATCATGGTATCAATGGCTTCAGATTGGAAACTGGCTGCCGAATAACCTTTCAGAGAAGGATTGATATAAAGATCGGCTTCAGCCATATTCTTCCTATATTTGTTCTGCCCCATCATACTTATGAGCTGTTCTACAACAGAAGAAGCCGATTTCAGCTCTTCCTTCTTCTTCCAACCGGTACTCAAATCTACACAGATAATCACATCCGCTCCCATTTCCTTTGCCACATCAACCGGCAGATTGTTCAAGGCGCCACCATCCACCAGCATCTTCCCTTTCCATTCTACTGGAGCAAACACGCCCGGTATCGACATGCTGGCACGCATCGCCAATGGCAACGAGCCCGATGAAAACACCACCTCCTTGCCTTCTACCAGATCTACCGCCACGCAACGGTAAGGAATAGGCAGGTTGGAGAAATCATCCACCTGATGATACCCCACGGTAAGTTTAGAGAAAAGGTTAAAGATATTCTGCCCCTTCACATAACCGGTTGGCAACGAGACCTTCCTCTCTTTGGAAAGAGGAATATGAACGATATATTTCTCCCTTTCTTCTTTAGAAAGAAAAGTCTCCGATTCACGTTTCACCTGGTCGCTCAAAAGGAAAAGCCAGTTCTGGTTACGGTAGAGGCTATCAATATCCGCAGCATCGTAGCCGATGGCATAGAGTCCGCCCACGATGGCACCGATACTGGTTCCGGCAATATAATCTACAGGAATATCAGCCTCTTCCAGCACCTTGAGCACACCTACTTCAGCCGCGCCCTTGGCACCACCTCCACCCAACACGAGCCCCACCTTCTTGCGTGGCTGCTGGGCTTGCAGAGGAGTATATGCAAAGAAGCAGCAGAATAAAACCCAAAAACATAATATCTTATCTCGATGTACCATCATATTGCTCCTTATTAAAATGAATAACTGACACGGCAAATACTCTTCACTCTTCACCAACCCCTCTGAAATACCGATAAACAGGGCGGTTGGCGGAGGTGAAGAGTTCTCTGAAGCTCTTCACCCACTCTTCACCACTCTTCACCTAAATACTTTTTCAAGAATCCGACAGAAAAGAGAAGAATGATATTTCTTTTCCTCCATATTTCTTTCGTGTTTATAATTCTACATTGCTTATTGGTGCAAAAGTACGAAGAAAGATTGGTATTCGCAAGAAAAATACTATAAAATTGCAGAGAACACTGAAATTTAACGGATTATGCGGATTAAGTTGGATAAAAAACGACCCGGTATATTTTTTTCTTCTTAAAATCTTTGGAGTATCAATAATTATCTGTATCTTTGCAGCGTTAGTTCCAGCCGAGCCTCTTGACAAAGCTTAAATAGGCTGGGCTTTTTTCATTTATAAATTATGACTATGAGTAAGGTAAACTTCTATGATATATATATTCATTTCAATGATGATATACTGCTGGAGCCATCCTTTTCCGTCAACTATAAGGATGAGAGCGCATCATATAATTTCAAGAAATTAAAGTTTGATTATGCATTTATTCCCAAGGATCAACAACGTCTGGTGAATTATTGGGCACACCTTCATCAGCGTGAGCTGATGGACCACTATCACTATATCAAAAAAGTGAAACCCCTTGCCAAAATTGAGAATTTAAGCAAGATAAGGGAAATCCACATAAAGCCATTAGATACAAAAGACAAACTGGGAATCATATTCGTATGGTATCAGGAGGATTACAAGCTGATTATCTGGTTTAGCAATATGGAACGTAAACTTATAGACATCAAGAAACTCATGCTTTCAGGAAATGAAAAGTTCAAGCGTTTTTATGACATAGATTACTACGAAAGCTACAAAGTAAATCCATATAGCATAACATGGGATACAGAAATCAAACTGACTGCAAAAGAACTCTATAACATCGCTGAGCCACTTCCGAGCTACGTAGATTTCAAGGAATTGGACAAAGGAATCTTGGATGAGATTGCCGAAGAACAAGAAAGATTAAAACGGGAGAACCATTCTTTCACCTCAGACGTAGGATCCTGCTTTTGGGGCTGTCTCGCCTTTCCTATCACACTTCCTGCACGCATCCTCTGGTTTATTTTGAGAAAAGCTAGAATTCGCTAGATTGCAATACTTATTCCTACCCAATACACTTTGACTAATAATCAAAGTGTATTGGGCAGTTTTTTATATTCCGGAAATCATAAAATCTATTTTTTGAAATTCTGCAAAAAAAAGCCTTTCAACTTTTATTTCTACTATTTCCATCCCGGTATTGCCTTTCGCATCTGCTCTTCAAATTCATCTATGGAAATCCAATAGTCAGGATCATCCAAGTATTTCTCTACCTCTTCACAATGCTCCATCACCTGCTCCAGCGAGCGCCCCATAGGATAGGAATCGGTGTCGTAAGCCTCATCCCATGATACGGGTGTTGCCGAACGATAAGCTGGCGATGGTTCACAGACCTTATCCCCTGCTACCTTAGATTCCTCGATATGATATTTCTTTTCCTCCATATTTCTTTCGCTTTTAAATTCTACATTGCTTTCTTACACCTTCCGGATGATTCCGAACCCTCTATAAATCCGAATCCGCATCCTTCAAGTGGCAAAGGTACGAAGAAAGATTGAAAATTACAAGCATTTATGCCTTAAAATACAAAAAAATAGTCTGAATTAGAATTAAAAGTCATTTTTGGATAAATAATTCCCCAAAAAAATGTACCTTTGCACTAAACTTGCAAAGAAGAGCCGATTTTTCTCTATATATATTCAAGAAAGAAAGAAGCTTATATCACGCAAAGACAATTGTGAGTACATCATTAAAACATCGAAGATTCATGCAATTTAGATTAGAAAACCCAGAACATCAAAAGATTGCCATTCATAGCGTAGTGGAAGTCTTTAGAGGTATGGAGAAGAATACATATGACAATTCTACAGACGAAGACATTAGGGCAAACTATTGCTCATTGTCTCCGAAGGAATTGTATGCCAACATCCAAAGAATCATTGAAGAGAACCATATTTCCCCGAGTAATGCAAACCTGCAAGAATCGCAAGATGCATGCATCGAAATGGAAACAGGTACAGGAAAGACGCTTACTTATATCCAAACTGCATACGAACTATACAAAGAATATGGACTCACAAAGTTCATAGTATTAGTTCCTTCTGTTCCTATCAGACAAGGAGTTATAGATACCTTCTACAACTTTAAGGAACAATTGGAAGAAAGATACGAAGCCTCACTGAATGCATTTGTTTACGATAGCTCTAAATTGAGTTATCTAAGAGACTTCATCACTGCAGAAACTCCACAGTTGATGATAATGACCATGGCTTCATTCAATTCTGAAGATAAGATTCTTAATCAAGCTGTACGTGAAGACTTGTTTAATAACAAGCCTCATATTGAAGCTGTGGGCAGAACCCATCCTATCATCTTTATGGATGAACCACAAGAAGGAATGGACACAGACAATTCCAAGGAGTGGCTTTCAAAGTTGCATCCATTGTTCAAGTTTCGTTATTCTGCAACCCATGCAGTAAAAATGAATATGCTTTATCAACTCACGCCTAACGATAGCTATCGTCTTGGACTTGTCAAGAAGATAGAAGTGCTCACCGTGACGGAGAAAAACGATGAAGCAACCTTGAAAATTGAGATCAGCGATGTGCAAGAAACAAAAGGCGAACAAAAAATTAAGTTGAAACTGTGGAGATTCAATAAGTCAAAGGAAAACTTCCTGTTCAAGGATTCGAATTTCCTTAAAAAAGGAGATAATCTGGCTGTAAAATCAGGAAATGATTCCTATACAGACTATACTATCAGCCGCATCTATAAGAAGATGAGTACAAGAAAGTGGACTGTGGAGTTTACCAACGGAACAAGTATTACGCAAGGGAATTCTTCAGCCAATAAGGAACAGATTTGGGCATTACAACTAGAATGGCTTATTCGTCGCCACTTTGAGAACCGACTTCGCCTACGCCCACAAGGTATCAAGAATCTATCTCTCATATTCATAGATAGGGTGGCAAACTATATGAGCACCACCAATCCTGTTATCAAGAATATATTCGAAGAGCAATTTACCAAAGTGTATGCGGAGTTTCATAATGGCGTATCTCCTTCAAAGGAACAAATCAAGGCAGTACAGGGATTCTACTTTGCCAAAACCACACAAGGAGAATACACGGATAATGAAAGAACCAATAAAGACAATAAGGACATTTACGACCAGATACTGCATAACAAGCAACTGCTATTGTCATTCGATAGTCCTATAGAGTTTATATTCTCTCATTCAGCACTTGGCGTGGGATGGGATAATCCAAATGTGTTCGGAATAGCTACTCTCAACGAAAGCTACTCAGAAAACAAAAAAAGACAAGAGATAGGCCGTGGTCTTCGAATTTGCGTGAACCAACAAGGTCAACGCATCTATGACCCAGAAGATGCACAGGATGATAAAATCATCAACCAGCTCACAGTAGTTCCAAACGAAACTTATGAAACTTTCGCTCGCAGCTATCAGAACGAGAATGAGAAGGCTTTCGGCACCAAGGATGCATCTGCCAAGTTGAAGCATACTCATAAAGGAATGCACAAGAACAGAGTAACATTCACACTGAAAAAGGACGAGTCCTTCAATAGCATGTTCCGCCGTTTTTGGAATGTCATTGCTAAGAAGACAACCTATCGTGTACATTTCGATGAAGATGCTATCATCCGCCGTTCTATAGAAGCACTGAGCGAGATAAGCATCGGCGATTATAAAGCGGAGGTGGCTAGCTATAGAGTGAACAATATCGAAGACTTGTCTCGCGAATACATAGGATCAGAAGATTATAAATTGCATGGCCGTTTTACTCCACATGATTTACTTGAAGATTTGAGCGAGAAGACTGGTTTATGCTACAATTCGGTACTGCAGATTCTACTTGGTATCACCAACAAAGAACAATACTTAAAGAATCCGCCTGTATATATGGAACAGGCAGTATTCAAAATCAAGCAGATTCAGTTGGAAGAGTTAACCAGATGCGTAGAATACTCACCTACCGAAGAGCATTTTCCTTTCAACTTTGATGACTTTACAAAAGACGGATGTGAGAATTACGTCTCTACTCCTAATCATGGAGTATGGGACAAGACTCTATATGACAGTACACTCGAACGAGATTTCGCAGCAGACGCAGACAAAGAAAACTCAGATGTCGTGTGCTTCCTGAAATTCCCTTCATGGTACAAGATTCCTACCCCAATAGGTTCTTACAATCCTGACTTTGGAGTGGTATTGAAACGAGTATCATTAAAAGATACAAACGACAAACGGGAGTTTTACTTCGTTGTGGAGATAAAGGGAACAAACGACATTACTGACACCAAAGCCCTTTCACCTCACGAAGTAGCTAGAATAAAATGCGCCATCAAACACTTCCGGTCAATAGGCATCGAGGCATATTATAAAGCTCCTATTCGTGAATACAAAACATTTAAGTCGCAAGCCGACCAAACAATAAATACAGATAAAGAAAATGGAAACATATAAAGAACATATCACCCTATCACCCGACATGAACGAGGAACGACTCAGCAAACTGCGTGAGTTGTTCCCAGACTGGTTTACACAGGAGGGATATCTCGACATTAACGAAGTGAAAAAGGCAGTGAACCCCAATAGTGTAGACGAGACAGAGCGTTACGAGTTCCGCTGGTTTGGCAAATCAGCGGCAAAACGCAACGCTTTCACCCCAACACGTGCCACATTGCACTATGATGAAAAGCGAAGCGTAAATGCAGAGACTACCGAGAATATCATCATTGAAGGTGAAAACCTCGAAGTGCTCAAAGTATTGACTTCCAGTTACAGAAATAAGGTGAAGTGTATCTATATTGATCCACCATATAATACAGGAGAAGACAGAGTTTATAAAGATAATTATTACGAGAGTAAAGAACAATACTGGGAAAGAAGCGAACACGGTACAAACATTGATACCAATTCTAATACAGAAGGTCGTTATCATAGCAGTTGGTTAGACTTAATGTATAGTCGTCTTTTAATTGCTCGCAATTTATTAAAAGAAGATGGTGTCATATTCATATCTATTGATGATCACGAAATACATCATCTTCATAAGCTATGCGATGAAATATTCTTTGAAGATAATTTTGTGGCAAATATTGTATGGCAAAAACGTACTTCCCCTGATGCAAGATGCAATCTTGGTCCAGCCCATGATTATATATTAGTTTATGCCAAAAATATCGAGAAGCTAAAACCAACATTAAACAAGATTGAATTAACAGAGGAAAGAGCGTCTGAATATAAGAATCCTGATAATGATCCTCGTGGAAAATGGGCTTCGGTTGACATCACAGGGCAAACAGGTCATGCAACCGAATCACAATTCTATACAATTACCACTCCTGCAGGAATAGAGTATACACCACCGATAGGAAGATGTTGGGCTTTATCTAAAGAAACGTTTAATGATTTAGTAAAGGACAATCGAATTTGGTTCGGTGCTGATGGAACTTCTCGTCCTCGTAAAAAGAACTTTTTGTCAGAAGTGGATGGAGTCAATGCTTGGACTTGGTGGACAAACAAGGAAGTCGGTCATAACCAAGAAGCTGCCAAAGAATTAAAAGAATTATTAGGTGCTGCTGATATTTTCGACAATCCGAAACCAACAAAACTGTTAAGCAAAATTTTTGAAATTGCAACAAAAGAAAATGATATCATTCTGGATTTCTTTGCAGGTTCTGGTACAACGGGACACTCGGTGGTTAAGCTAAACAACCAACAATTAGCTCACAGAAAATTCATCCTTGTACAAATCCCAGAATTCACAGATAAAAAATCTCCAGCTTATAAAGCTGGCTACAAAACTATCAGCGAAATAACCATTGCCCGCAATAAAGCTGTGGCTGAAAGATATCAGAAAGAAAGCGAAGGTAAAATCCTTGACGAGGAATACAAGCAGCAGCTCAACCAGTTAGGCTTCAAGGTCTTCACCCTGTCAAAGTCAAGTTTCCCAAGAACAGACTTTACACCTGACCCAACAAAGAACGAGGAAGAGAATCTTGCCCTTTTCCATGATTACATCAAGGAAAAAGAGAGCCAGCTTACACTCGTATTTAATGAAGAGGAACTGATAACAGAAATACTTATCAAACAAGGCTTCATGCTTACCTATAAACTGGAAAAGCAAAACAGCTTTACCCAAAACTCAGTTTATTGGGCAACAGATGGAAAAAAGGAGGCCTATATTACTGTAGATGCAAATCTCAACGATGAAACAGTAGAATACTTTATGCAGCATACTGATAAGAAGTTCATCTGCATTGAACGTGCTCTAGATACAACAAAGAAGTTTAACCTCAAAGAAAAAATGCAAGAGAAATTCTTTGCTTTCTAAATATTCATCGTATCTTTGCAGAAAAATTCAGTTACAATCAGTTACAAAAAGAAGCGTTATGGACAAGCAGATCAATGAACTCCTAGAGGTTCTGAAAGAATACAAGGAGCTGGGAATATCTGAGCAGATAGACTATCAGAAGTTCTATCTCTACTCTATCATCACCCACTCCACCGCCATCGAAGGCTCCACCGTAACCGAGATAGAGAACCAGCTTCTCTTCGACGAAGGCATCACGGCTAAAGGCAAACCGATGGTGGAACAACTCATGAACCTCGACCTGAAGAGAGCTTACGAACAATCCATCAGATGGGCAAGAGAACATAAGCCATTCACCGTGGAAATGCTCAAGAACCTCTCCGCCCTGGTAATGAGAAATACGGGCAGCCACTACAGCACCTTGATGGGCGAATTCGACTCATCAAAGGGAGACCTGCGCCTTGTTGGCGTTACGGCAGGAGCAGGCGGGCGCTCCTATATGGACTACCGCAAAGTTCCGATGAAACTGGAAGAACTCTGCAACCACATCAACCAGCGGAGAGAAGCGCTCATCAAAAGTCCCAACGCCATAGATGCCTACCTGCTAAGTTTCGATGCCCACAACATTCTCGTTACTATTCACCCATGGGTGGATGGCAACGGCAGAATGTCGCGCCTCATCATGAATCACCTACAGTTTGAATTCGGACTGGTACCTGCTAAAATCATCAAAGAAGATAAAGCGCAGTATATCGAAGCCCTCAATGAATCGAGAGAAGAAGAGGCAATGGCACCCTTCCAGGAATTCATGCTGAAAGAGCACACGCAAAACCTGAGAAACGAGATTCTTGAATACAGGAAATCTATGGAAGAAGATATTGCGATAGCTGATATCAAAGTGCAGATGGAAGGAGAAAACAAGATGGAAAAGGAGAAGCAGGAGGTGGTCCAGAAAGGTGGTCCAGAAAACAAGGAAGTGGTCCAGAAAGGTGGTCCAGAAACGAGAAATGCCATTTTGCAACTTATCGCCAGCAATGGGAATATCACTTCCCGAGAGATTGCTAACACTCTGAACATCAATAGAAGTGCCATCCTTAAGCATCTCAAGAAGATGCAGGAAGATCATATCATCCGCAGAGAAGGCTCGCAGAAATCAGGCAAATGGGTTGTCATATCATAATCCTGACCGATAAATATTATGTGGAAGCAAACACGGAAATACTCTTCACTCTTCACCAAACCCTCCGGAATACCGATAAACAGGGAGGTTGGCGGGGGTGAAGAGTTCGCAGCAGCTCTTCACCCACTCTTCACCCATATACTTCTACACATCAACGCATAAAGGAGGATACACATCTTCCTATCGATTTTGAGTCCAGGTGAAGAGTGGTGAAGAGCGGGTGAAGAGTTGCTAATGACTCTTCACCTCCCGAAATGCCGATAAACACAGGGGATTTGGGAGGAAAGGTGAAGAGTGAAGAGATTTTTGCAGAATGCTAAACATAAATCATATTGATAGGATTGGGAAATCTGTTTCCCCGTCTGAGATGACTGTCTCATAGGAACAGCCGACTATTCCCTATTCCGCTAGTCGGCTGTTCGCCCCAAACAGCCTACTGGCCATACGCAAACAGCACACTTATCTTTCGGAGATAAATATCAGAACATCGGATATTTATCTGCCAAAAACCGAGATATAAAACTAAAACCACAATGAAACTTCCATGAAATTTGGAGGGTTAAAAAAAATATATTACCTTTGCATCCGCAAAAAAGATAAGATTATGAACGGATTGTATACTATATTATTATTGGTGCTGAGCAACATCTTCATGACGCTGGCTTGGTACGGACACCTCAAGTTGCAACAAACGGGCGTGAGCAGCAACTGGCCTCTTATCGGTGTCATCGCCTTCAGTTGGGCCATCGCCTTCTTCGAATATTGCTGTCAGGTACCAGCCAACCGCATCGGTTTCGTAGATAATGGCGGACCGTTTAATCTGGTCCAGCTCAAGGTGATACAGGAATGCGTATCGCTTATCGTCTTCGCCATCATCGCCAATATCCTCTTTCAGGGACAGGGATTGCACTGGAATCATTTCGCAGCCTTCTGCTGCCTGATTGCAGCCGTTTATTTCGTATTCATGAAATAGCCGGATAAGGAGTTAACTCAATATAACTCCTTATCCGGCTACCTTTTTAGTTTTACACCTGCCCTACACCAGCTTATAGATTTCGCTCGGCGTCTTGCGCTTCAATACTTCCAGCTGGAAGTCCTTGCCGGCTATGATGCCTTTGCTGCGCAGGATCTGCTCCACGGTTTTGCGTGCCAGCTCAGGATGGTTGTTCTCCTCGCTGAGATGACAGAGCCAGACGTGATGAAGCTCCGGTGTAGCATAATTGGCAAGCGCCTCGCCACAATCGTCGTTGCTCAGATGACCGTTATCTCCCAGAATGCGCTCCTTCAGATACTGGGGATAATGACCCTGCTGGAGCATCTCTACACTATGGTTCGCCTCGAGCACAAGATAGTTGGCACGACCGATAAAGTCGTGCATCTCTTCAGTAATATGACCCACATCGGTGATGAGACAGAAGTTCACACCTCCGCACTCCACGAAATAGCCAACATTGTCGGTACTGTCGTGGGGTACGCCGAACGGAGTAATCTTAAACTCGCCCAGTGTGAAAGTTACGTTCTTCTCTATCACACGAGCATGGTTGGGCTCTATCTTCTTTCGAACACAATAGTTGCGCTCGATGCCTTGATGTACTTTACGGGTCGTATATACCGGTAGATGATAGTCAGTACTCAGACTCCCCACCGACTTTACATGGTCGGCGTGGTCATGGGTGATGAGGACGTGATGCACATCCTCGAAGCGAAGTCCATAGTTATGGAAATGCTTCTTCAATATTCTTATTCCTACTCCTACGTCTATCAGTATCGAATCCGTATCAGTGTAAAGATAATAGCAATTGCCACTACTTCCACTGCCAAAGGATATAAATTTCAGCATTTTAATTGTTATTTTCCATGCAAAGTTAGCAAAAAAGATTCTTATTACAAAGTTTTTTACTATCTTTGTGCCGAAATATCGCAAAAAAATAGAATTTTTAAGATTTGAGAATCATGATAAAGAAGTCGATGATAGGTTTATGCATAGCTGTGGCATGCATGACCGCAAGTATATTCAGCCTTTCGGGCTGTGAACCTCACGAAGGCAGCGAGGACCAGCTGAAGGCTGACGTTGATTCGTTTGCCAACTATTATTTCAACTGGCATTTCCCGAAAGCCGTAAAGTATTGCACCCAGGAATCGGAGCGCTGGCTGCGCTATGCTGCAAGTAATGTGAACGAGACCGACGTGGAACTGCTGCGCCAGAAACCGGAGGATGCCAGCATCGAGATTACGGATATTGATTTCGGTGACGATGAAACAAGTGCCACCATAACCCTTACGGTTCATAATTTTCTGCAGATGGACAGCATCGGGCAGGATCCGCAGCTCATAGAACAGGCCGATTTCCAACTGCCGATGTGTATGGAAAAGGGGCTCTGGAAGATTAAGTTGGAAAAATTGCCTTGAAAAAAGCAAGGAGTTTCTGAGGGACATCATGATCAAAAAGATGCCCTACAGAAACTCCTGGTTATAAACTGTTAACTATAAACTATTAGCTGCATTTAGAACGGCAGACCAACTGCGAAATGGAAGGCGAAATCGCGGTCTAGTTTCGGGTGGATAATCGCCCAATGCTCTTCCTTCGTTCCGTAAGCTGGATTGATTGCCTTCATACCCATATCCAGACGGAGAATGAAGTAATCGAAATTCAACCTGAGACCTAAACCATAGGCTACAGCTATCTGTTTATAGAATTCATCTATCTTGAACTGGCCGCCAGGCTGATCCTGATAGTTGCGAAGTGTCCAGATGTTACCGGCATCGATAAACGCTGCACCCTCAAACTTCCAGAAGAGCGAAGTGCGATATTCGGCATTCAAGTCGAGCTTCACGTCACCCGTCTGGTTGATGAAATCTATTCTACCGTCAGTTCCCTTAAACTTGCCCGGACCTAATTCTCTTACGCCCCAACCTCTTACCGAGTTGGCACCACCCGAGAAATAACGCTTTTCGAAAGGCAACACCGTACTGTTGCCGTAAGGATAAGCCACACCGATACCCGCATGCAGCGCCAGAGCATTGCGCTTATCAAACTGCATCAGATGGGTATAATCTACATCAAACTTGGCATACTGGGCATAAGCTATATTAAATAATGTACGCTGCCCCTGGCTGTTCACCTTGAAACCGAATGTCTTGGAAACACCACTCAGCAGATTGCCCGAACTCTCTACATTCACTCGCACAGCATCTACCCCATCGCTATAACTCAAACCGAAACCCATCTTCATGATAAACAGGTCTTCGTAATTGTAGCGGAGGATGGCATTTCTGTTTTCTGCATTATCGAGATAGTCTCTCTTGAATGTCTCGGATATCCATGGCATATACACATAGTTGAGATCGAGCAGGTCGAAACGCCAGGCCAGGTGATGACGCGGTTCTGTCCAGCGATAACGCCAGGCAGTAGAGAATACGCGGCGATGAAACTCCGGACGGTTCTGAAGATTCCAACTTGCCGACAACTCGCTGTTTGCCGTCTGTCTTCTTCTGAAATTTCTTGAAAGGAAAGGCGCCAAGAAACGAGGGAAAACCAGTTTGCCTTCAACCGAATATTCAGTATAGTTCTGATCCTGATACCCCTCCAGACCGGTAATGGCCTCATAGGCTCCACGAAGTTCTATGCTCAGCTGCTCACTACCTCTGAAGAGATTTCGGTTGGTATAAGTGAGCGAAGCAGCAGCTCCCAAGTCGCCCGCCGTATTGGTTCCTTCCGGCTGGAAGGCAATGGTAGAAGGCTTGTTGGTACTGATCTGGATATTGCAATCCATCTGCCGGCTGATGCTGTCCCTCTCCATTCCGTTCTCCGTAACCTGGTTGCTGTCAGGAACTTCAGAGAAACTGATGTTGGTATACTTCACCGCCTGCAAACGGGCAAAGTTGTTATAGGTGCGCTGCAAGGCGGCAGCGCTGTAGGGACGGCCTTCTCTGAGGGCAGTGGCATTGAGCAAAACCTGATGGCGCAGATGGATTCGGTCGCTGTCATTACTCAGATAGTTGATGTTTCTGATTTCATATCGGGGATGATCAACCTCAGGAGCATTACTGTTTGCCTTATACTTCATCAGGTGGAGCGTCAGGGCGATATCCTTCTGTCCCGCAATCGTATCGGCAGAAAACTGGATAAAATCTTTATGAAAGCGGAAATAGCCATCATTGGTCAGAAGGCTGGAGATACGCCTGCGCTCATTATCCAATGTTTCAACCGTAAATCTCATACCCGGCTTAATCTGCTGATTATCGGGGTTATCGAGATGCAGAAGTTGCTGGATATGTTCATCTTCCACTTCATATTTCACCTTACCTATCACAAAAGGTTCTCCGGGATGCAACAGATAGATAGCATCCAGTTTCTTTCCTTTCTTTGTGGTATAGAGCGACACCCCGGCATGCATGAAGCCCTGGTTCTGCATGGCGGTAAGCAGATCCTGACAGGAGAGCCGCGCCTGCAAAGTATCGTAGATGACAGGCTTCTTGCTGAAAGGATTCTTGAAGAGCGAGAAGAGTTTCGGTTTCTCTTTCTGGCGCACATACTGCTTGAGCGCCCCGGCATTATACCCTGCCGAGTCGCTCTTCACTTCTACCTTATTTAATATATACTCCCCTTCCGGCACCATTTTGCTCGAAGAACAAGATGCTATGAGCAGCGGCAAGGCAAGTAATGAAATCTTCTGTATTTTCAAAATATCTATCGTTTTTGATATGCAAAGATAATGCAAAACAAATTAAATACAAAATATTTAGCACTTTTTATTTTGAAATGTCTATATTTTATGTTACCTTTGCACACATATAGACAAAAAATAAATGATTAGCAAGAATAAAATAAAGTATATACGTTCGCTCGAACTGAAGAAGAACAGAAATAAAGAAGGAAAGTTCGTGGCAGAAGGTTTCAAGGTGGTAGACGATCTGCTCGCTCTGCAACCTGCCGACCTGATTGTGGCTACCGGCGAATGGCTCCGGGGCAAACACTTCGGGGCTGAAACCGAAGTGATAGAGGTTACTGATGAAGAACTGAAGAAGGTGAGTTTCCTGCAACATCCGCAACAGGTGCTTGCCGTATTCAGACAGGCAACATCAGGAGATTACTCTATTAATACCAGCGAACTGAGTCTGGCGCTCGACGGCGTTCAGGACCCGGGCAACCTGGGCACCATCATCCGCATCGCCGACTGGTTTGGCATCACCCATATCTACTGCAGTCAGGATACTGCCGACGTATACAATCCGAAGGTGGTTCAGGCTACGATGGGCAGCATAGCAAGAGTGAAGGTAGAATACGGCGACCTGCTGGGACTGGTAGAATCACTTCCTGCCGATGTTCCCGTTTACGGCACCCTGCTCGATGGCGACAATATCTATCAGCAAAAGCTCGAAAACCGTGGACTCATCGTGATGGGAAACGAAGGAAAAGGCATCTCGCCAGAACTGGCAAAGAAGGTGAACCACAAGTTGCTCATCCCTAACTTTCCGGAAGGTAGAGCTACAGCCGACAGTCTGAATGTGGCTATCGCTACCGCCATTACCTGCTCTGAATTCAGAAGAAACTTTTAAAGGTAAAAGGGTAAAAAGGTAAAAAACAAAAGCGATAATTAGAAATTAAAACAAGATAGTTATGGAAGTAAATGAATTATTTAAGCATCGCAGCATAACTGCCTGCATGAGAGCATCATACGATACCATAACAAGTGACTTCAGATCACTCGTAAAACAGACATGGACTACCCATGTTCCATTTGCTGTATTGCTGGCTATCGTACTCTATTTCCTCCTCCCCAACAAACCGCTTCACGATTGGGGAGCCGTAAATCCGATGGCTTCGTTCTTTCTGCAAACCATCATTTACGGAGCCACTATCGTAATGGCTATCGTATCATTCTGGCATCTCCTGCCAAGAAAGCAACTGTGTCCTAAGGGCGAAAAGCGCAAGATAGGAAAATCCCTCCTCCGCATCCTACGCCACTTCGGAGGTTTCTTTCTGACCAGTTTTCTCGGTATGATTATCGTAGGCATCGCTACCTTTATAGCAGCCCTGCCTTCCATCATCCTCATCATCGCACAGTTCTATTCACAACTCGGTGCACTTGATGGCGACCCGCTCGGTGTGCCGGGGTATTTCACCCCACTCCTCTTCCTGGTGTTCACCATCACCTTCCTGCTCATCATCTACGCCCTGAGCTGGCTCGGCATTTCACTTGCCTATCAATTCGGCTCTTACAAGGTGCAAGACGAAGAGAAACAGAGAATGAAGGAAAGCCAGAAAATGGCAACTACAGAGATTGAAAAATATTAATCGTATTAACATATATAAGAGACATGAAACAGACAAGATTACTCTTCATCGACCGCGATGGAACTCTGATTCAGGAACCAGAGGACGAACAGATTGACAGCTTCGAGAAGCTGGTATTCACCAAGGGCGTGTTCCGCAATCTCGCCTTCATTGCCCAGCACACCGACTTCGAGCTGGTGATGGTGAGCAACCAGGACGGACTGGGTACCGAGTCCTTCCCGGAGGATACCTTCTGGCCAGTCCACAACCTCATCATCCAGACCCTGGAGAGCGAAGGCATCCACTTTGCCAAGCAGCACATCGACCGCCACTTCCCTGAAGATAACTCGCCGATGCGCAAGCCAGGAACAGGCATGCTGACCGAATACATCGATAACCCTGCCTACGATATGGCAAACAGTTATGTAATCGGTGACCGTGAAACCGATGCCCAGCTTGCAGAAAACCTGGGTTGCAAAAGTCTGATTCTCGGAAAAGACGGCATGGACTGGGATAAGATTGCCGAGATTCTCTTTGCCGGCGACCGCATCGCAGAGGTGAAGCGCACCACCAAGGAAACGGATATCTACATCAAGGTAAATCTCGATGGTTCAGGAAAATGCGACATTTCTACCGGTCTCGGTTTCTTCGACCACATGCTGGAACAGATAGGCAAACACGGCATGATGGATCTCACCATCCACACCAAGGGCGACCTCTATGTGGATGAGCATCATACCATTGAGGATACGGGTATTGCACTGGGCGAATGCCTACTGCAGGCTTTAGGTGATAAGCGCGGAATAGAAAGATACGGCTATAGTCTGCCAATGGATGATTGTCTCTGTCAGGTAGCATTGGATTTCGGTGGCCGTCCATGGCTGATCTGGGATGCCGAGTTCCACAGAGAGAAAGTGGGCGAAATGCCTACCGAGATGTTCAAGCATTTCTTCAAGAGTCTGAGTGATGCGGCAAAAATGAACCTCAACATCAAGGCTGAGGGCGAGAACGAGCATCATAAGATAGAAGGCATCTTCAAGGCGCTTGCCCGTTCGCTGAAAATGGCGGTAAAGAGAGACATCTACCACTTCGAGCTTCCTAGCTCAAAGGGAATGCTGTAAGGAGTTTATAGTTAAGAGTTTATAGTTTATAGATGACTGTTGCTATAAACTATAAACTCTTAACTATAAACTATTATTAGCTATAAACTATTATTAGAACTTTGTCATGAACTCCACAACAATCTTATCTTTTTCTGAAACTTTAGCTATACCACCTTTACGATAGAAATATTTCTCGTAGTTGATACGGATATCAGAGATGAATGGCTTGGCAAGGCTCAGGGTTACACCGCCCGTAACACGATGACGCTTGTAATCATTGATCTTCAAGGCACCCAGTTCCGTATCAGAACCGCCATATCTTGTACCATCACTGTGGTCGCTCATGAAATCATATCTTGCCAAAGGAGAAACCTTTCTGATGAGACTCTTAGGATTAGCCACCGGAATATCATAGCATACGAAACCATCGAATGCATGAACATCGTGGAAGGCATTCTTGCTGTAATGCTTGTAAAGATACTCAGCCTCAGCAATGAAACCGCCCTTGTGGAAGGTGATACCGCCATCATACATCGTTACCGTGACATCAGACGGCTTAATCTTCTGGGTACTCAACACCAGATTCACATTCGGAAAGAGGAACTGAGCCTTGGCAGAATAGTTAACGCCCTTGGTCCAGTAATCCTTCTGGTTGGTCAAACCCGAACCGTTAAAGATACCGGCATTCACCACGATAGGGAAACCTACATTCCAGGTGTATCCGATTTCGGCACCCACGTCGCGCACGTTGCCCACCTGCTTGGCGATGAACGAGCGGTTGGCGAAGTACTGCTGATGAGGAGAACGGTGAGCATCAATAGTGAATGGCACGCGTTCCTGACCGATGGTAAGCTGCAGAGTCTTCCAAGCCTTGATACGGGTATAAGCATCGAGCATCTTGATCTTACCCTCATCACAGAGATCAATCTCAGCCTTATAACTAACCTCCTTTGTTACATTTCCTGCTACATTGATACGGGCCGTACGCACCTCAAATCGTCCCTCCCCTTCTTCGGTTTGGTATTCATACTTAGAACGGATGGTTCCACCTATCTTCATCGTCTTTACGAATTCAGGCGCATCGTTTCCAAGAGAACTCTTTTCTGAGTTTTGGGCATTCATTCCCATCGACACCATAGCGAGTGCTATCAACAGATACGTTTTCTTCTTCATTTTTACCTTATTATATATATATACCTTAATTGATTGTTACCAACAAGAAAGCAATCCCGTTATGAATTGAAATTCAACAAGATGCCATTCTATTTCTTTTCGGCTGCAAAGATAAGGATAAAATGTTTCTTTCACAAAACATAAGTGTTACAAATGTGTTACATTGCCTGTTTATAAAGCGTGTAATATGATTGTAACGCCCGTAATATCGTTGTAACATCATCGTCACAAACATGTAATCATCTTTTCGCTCTAGTTTAAAAATATCGCCGTACCTTTGCAACCGAAAAGAAATACAATAAACATATATGATTCTATGAAGGAAAATAAAAAAGCGATTTTGGAGATTCTTAAGAAGAAGTCCAAAAAAGACGGCAAGTTTGAAAACTTGGTTCTCAACCTCGCCTTACAGAAGATTGACAGCGATAACTTTGAGTTTGACGGCGAGGCAGTCTATACCGCCGACAAGAAGCGCTTGGTTTACTACATGAACCATGATGCCAGTTTTACGATTCCTGAGGGAGTAGAGATTATCGGAGAGATGGCTTTCCGTGGCAAGAAACAACTGTCTCATGTCATCATCCCTAGTACGGTGAAGGAGATTGAACATGATGCATTCTATGATTGTGATGAATTGGATAACATTTATATACCTGCCAGCGTGAAAGCTATCAAAGCATACGCTTTCGCTGAATGCGACAAACTGAAGAAGATTACTTTCGCTGGAACTCCAGACAAGTTGAGCCGTCATATTTTCGATGACTGCGACCTGTTGCACGACATCATGGTTCCAGCAGGCAGCAGCAAGTTCTTCCGTAAAGAGCTTCACTTTATCGACGGAGATACTGATTTCCTCGTTCTGGAAGTACCAGGCAAAGACTCTAAAGAATCTTCTAAGAACAAGAAGGACGAGAAAGTTTCTGAAAAGAAAGCTAACGCAGAGAAGAAAGAAAAGACTTCTGAAAAGAAAGCTAACTTAGAGAAGAAGAAAACTGCTCCAGAAAAGAAGGCTGTAGAGGAAAAGGCTGAAAAGAAAGAAGCCTCTGTAAAGAAGGAAAACAATGCCAAGAAAGAGCCTGCGAAAACAAAGTAACTTAATAATTAGCAAATAGTTATGACCAAAGAAGAATTACTTAAAAAAGCATACGTAGAACGCGATATCAGTTGGATGTACTTCAATCACCGCATTCTGCAGGAAGCAGAGAAAGAGTATGTGCCATTGTTGGAGCGTCTCTCTTTCCTCGGTATTTACTCCAACAACCTCGACGAGTTCTTCCGTGTCCGCGTGGCATCACTCAACCGCATGCTCGACCAGAAACTCGACAAGGATACCGAACAGCAAATTAAGAAATCACTTAAAACAATTAATAAGCTCAATGAATCTTATTCGAAAGAATACACTGAAGCGGTGGATACGGTTTTCCGAGAACTTGAAGTTCACAAGGTTCGCCTGCTCACCGAAGACCAGCTCAACGACGAGCAGAAGGAGTTTCTCACGCAGTTTTTCTACGACAAACTCAATGGCTCTGTCAACCCTATCTGGCTCAACGAGATAGATGACCTCTCTACCCTGGAGGACAACCGCATTTACCTTGCCGTAGAAAAGGCCGAGGATGACAAGAAGAAGAAATACGCCGTAGTAAAGGTACCGGATAGGGTTTATGGACGCTGGGTGAAGGTACCGGCAAGCGATGGTTTCGACAACATCATGTATCTCGATGATGTAATCAGATACTGTCTGCCTCTGGTATTCCTCGGTTTCAAGGAGAGCACCTACCGTGCCTTCAGTTTCAAGTTTACCAAGGATGCCGAAATGGAGATGGACAATGATGCCGACTTCGGAACCATGGAGAAGATTGCCCTGGGTGTAAGCAGCCGTAAGAAGGGTGAAGCCGTGCGCGTAATCTACGACCAGGAGATGCCGAAGGAACTTCAGAAGAAACTGCGTGAGCGATTGAACACCAAGGAGTTGGATGCTTCATTGGCTGGCGGTAGATACCAGAACCACAAGGACCTAATGTCGTTCCCAGATTGCGGACACAAGGAACTGAAGTACGAAAAATGGGCTCCTATCATGAAACCGGAATTCCTTTCCAACGAGAGCATCCTCGACCAGATTCGTGAGAAAGACCGCTTCATCCACGTACCATATCATAGCTTCAACGGCTACATCCGTGTACTCCGAGAGGCTGCTACCAAGCCAGAGGTAAAGGCGATCAAGACCACCCTCTATCGTCTGGCTAAGGATTCAAAGGTAGTGAAGGCACTCATCACCGCTGCCCGCAACGGCAAGAAAGTAACAGCCGTAGTAGAACTTCTGGCACGTTTCGACGAGGAGAGCAACATCAAGTGGAGCAAGCGCATGCAGGAAGAAGGCGTAAACGTGATCTTCGGTGTAGAAGGACTGAAGATTCACTCCAAGCTGCTCTATATCGAGTCAAAGAAGGGCAACATCGCCTGCGTGGGAACCGGAAACTTCCATGAGGGCAATGCCAAGATCTATACCGACTATCTGATGATGACAGCCCGTACTAAGCTGGTAAACGAGGTGGCTAAGGTATTCGATTTCATCGACCGCCCATTCTCACCATTCCGCTTCAACGAGCTCCTCGTCTCTCCAAACTCCATGAAGAGCCGCATCCTGCGCATGCTCGACACCGAAATCAAGAATGCCAACGAGGGCAAGGAGGCTTGGGTGAAGATGAAGATCAACCACATCACCGATACCGATATGGTAACCAAGCTCTATCAGGCTTCGAAGGCTGGCGTGAAGATAGACATCGTGATCCGCGGCAACTGTTCGCTGGTGCCAGGCATCGCCAAGCTCAGCGACAACATCCACTGCGTGGGCATCATCGACCGCTATCTGGAGCACAGCCGCATCCTCATCTTTGCCAACGGAGGCAAGCCAAGATACTTCATCGGTTCTGCCGACTGGATGCCTAGAAACCTCATCAACCGCATCGAGGTTCTCACCCCGGTATATGACGAAGATATGCAGGCTGACCTGCTCCGTACCATCTCCTATGGTATGAGAGATACGAAGAACGGCAGAGTGGTAGATGGTAAGGGCGGCAAGGAATTTGTAGAAGGCGAGCCATTCCGCAGCCAGGAAGAACTTTATAAGGCATATAAATAATAAAGCATATAAATAATGATGAATTTAGCATCCATTGATATCGGCTCCAACGGAGCCCGACTCCTCATCAAGCGCTTCGATCCCGAGGCAATCCGAGAGGAAGACCGCATCAAGAAACTCATGTTCATCCGCATCCCACTGCGATTGGGTAAGGATGTATTCACCCTGGGAAAGGTTTCCAAGGAGCGTGAGAAGATGATGCTCCACATGATGAAGGGCTTCAAGCAATTCATGAAACTCAATGACGTAGAGGCATTTCGCGCCTGTGCCACTTCAGCCATGCGCGATGCCGAGAACGGCAAGAAGGTGCTCAAGAAAATAGAGAAGCAAACCGGCATCAAACTCGAAATCATCAAGGGGCAGGAGGAGGCACAGCTCCTCTACAACAACCTGGTAGAGAAAACAGACTCCAACGAGGGCAGCTTTGCCTACATTGATGTGGGCGGTGGTTCCACGGAGGTAAGTATCATCTACGATGGTGTTCTCGCCGAGAGCTATTCCTACAACATGGGTACTCTGAGAATGCTGAGCGGCAAGGTGACTGCCGAAACCGAAAAACTCTTCAAGGAGAACCTGACGAGATATGCCGAGCAATACGGCGACATCAAGATCATCGGTTCGGGTGGCAACATCAACAAGTTGAACAAGCTGGCACGCCACAGCAAGCAGGATGCCAAGAACCTGACGCTTGCCGAACTGAAGCGTCTCTACTCGATGATGCAACCCCTGAGCATCGAGGAGCGCGAGATTTCCTTCTCTCTGAAGGAAGACCGTGCCGACGTCATCATTCCTGCCGCTGAGATCTTCCTCAAGGCATGCGAATACCTAAAGTGTGAAAACATCATGGTGCCCAACATCTCGCTCGCCGACTCCATCGTGGATGGACTCTATGAGAAGATGATGGCAAAAACAGAGGAATAAACCACTTCATCCGCAAATAAAATAAAAGATATGTCTATATATCAATTTTTTATGCTATCTTTGCACAGAAATGTGCGAAGGTAGCATTTTTTTGTTTACCTTTCGCCTCTTCTTGCGTCATACACATAAAAAGGAACAAATGGAAGAAACAGAATTTGAACATATCGTCCAGGAAATGCGCCCCAGGTTGACGGCACATTGTCAACGTTATCTCTCGGCAGGAACCCTTGCCGAAGAAGCCGATGACATCGTGCAGGAAACCCTGGTGAAGCTCTGGAAGATGCGCGACAGGCTCTCTGAATACCAGAGCCTCGAGTCCCTAGGTATGACGATAGCCAGGAATCTCTGCATCGACCATCTGAGACGCAACAAAGCCCAGACAGCATCACTGGAACAGATGAAGCATCCTGCAGAAATCTGTACGGCAACCGAGCGTACAGACCAGACCATCATCGGCGAAGATACGCAAAGGCGACTCAACAGGGCGATGGACAGGCTTCCGGATACGCAGAGAAGAATGCTGCTATTGAGAAGCGAGGGAAAGAGCCTCGATGAGATTGCCGAAATCTGTGGAGCCAACAAGACTAGCACCAAGACGATGATTTCTGCAGCAAGAAGATCATTGTTGAAAATGATGAAGTCATAAATGGCTGGTGCTCAAATTGAGCTCTATATTAAACTTCAAATTGAATTCTAAAAAAGGAACTCTAAAAATGAAAGAAATGAAGAAACTAGAAGATATAACCTATCGCCACAAGCTGATAGAGCGCTACCTCGATGCTGATACCAGCGTGGAGGAAGAACAGGCATTGGCTGATTTCTATCGCCATTGCGAGGATAAGGATTTAACGGATGAGGATCTCGACATCAGAAACCTGATGCTGGGAATGGAGAACTATACTCCGAATTTCCATCAAACAGAAATGGAAATGATGGAAGAATTGGACAGAAAAGAAGAGATGAAAGAACTGGACAGAAAAGAAGAAGCTGATGGACAGCCGCAAATGAAAGAGATGTCCCTTGCAGCTTCAAAGAACCACGAAACAAGATGGGTACGCCTCTCTGCGATACTTCTCGCTACGGCGATGCTGGCAGGCCTCATCTTCCTGCTCTTCCCTATCAAGGATTATTTCTCATCCTCTTCAGAACAACAACCTGGTCTTGCCAACCTGGTTCCTACAGAACAGGTGGTTCGCTCGCAGCCATCTTCCGAGGATGAAGACGGGAACCTGAACGCGTACGAAAAGATGGAACGTGCCGACTCCCTCTTCCTGGCTGCAACCCAGGATATCGTGACTCCACAGGAAATGAAGACAAGCAAGATATCCCTTACCAAAAGAAAGAATATCGCAGAAAGAAGCGAGAACCATACAGGGAAGACTGCAGGAAATACAGAAGAGACCTCTTCTGACAATAAGGAGAAAACTTCCGGCAATGCCGAAAAGACCTCTTCTGAAACAGAAAGAAGCATTCATGAAGATTTCAATCAGATTTATGAAGTAGCCTCTGCCGCCCTGCCTTCTGCCGAGCAGCTTACCATCAACCGCCAAGGCGATAACATCGTTATCTCAACCCTGGACAACAACGGCAACATGCAGCATTACGCCATCAATATCACAGAAACACAAGATGGTAGTTATCAGCTACTTCCATTGGCACAGTTAAACGAATGATAAAACATTTCACGCTTATGAAAAAGTATATTTTCACCATTGCATTTGCCCTGCTGGGCATAACCAGCAGTATGGCATCCAAGGCAGATACCCTGCGTATCTACAGCATCGACGGCGAGCGCATTCCAAACTTCACCGGCAAGGAACTCATCGGTAAAACCATCAAGAATTACCAGGTAAACACCAACGTCCTGCCGGCACCCAAAAGAGATGTGGTAGAGATTCATATCATCACCACTACCACACCTCCTGCCCCCAAGCCAGACCCTCACTATCTGATCAAGGGCAGAGAGCAGGAGCTGAGCAAAGAGGAATTTAACAAGATTTCTCCCAGCAAGATCAGAGCCATCGAGATCTTGAAAGAGGGCACCAAAGCCATTCAGGAAAGAGGCCTGAAAAAGGATGGCAGAAGCTACATCATCGTTACTCTGGAGAAATAACAGACAAAACGTATCCCTTTTTCTTCAGCGACTCAATCTTAATGGTCGCATCATGCTGAAGAGCATGACGGAGATACGTCATCTGCACATTCACAGCCAGGGAGTTGGCATAGCTCACGGTACCCCACACCGCCTCCTGTATCATCTCCTTGCTTACTACATTGCCGATATTCTTCGCCAGCAGACGGAGGATGTCGGCTTGTCGGCTGGTGATGAGCACACGAGAGGAACGGGTGCGAAGCTCATTGTTATTATAGCAGAAGGTGGTTTCACCGAAATGATACACCTCCTCTTCTATCGTCTCACTCTCATTTATGGAGAACCGCTCCTCTATTCTTGCCAGCAACTCTTCCGGATAGAAGGGTTTGGCAAGATAATCGTTTGCCTTCAGGGAGAAACCTTTCAGTCGATCATTCTTCTCCGTACGGTCGGTGAGAAAGAAGATAAGCACCTTCGGGTCGATAGTTCTGATGCGTTCTGCCACCTCATAGCCATCCATCTCCGGCATATTGATGTCGAGCAATACCAGGTCGGGCTTCACCTCCGGGAACTGCTCCCATGCCTTCTTGCCATTGCCGGCATAAGTCACATCGTAGCCATGCTGCTGCAGGAAACTCTTCAGCAACATGGAATACTTCAAGTCATCGTCTGCAAATAATATCTTGATCATTTTTTCTGTTCTTTATAGCGTTAAACCGGATGCATCAGGAGTGCTGCGGGATGACAATTGAAATTCTGGTTCCCTTGCCCACTTCGCTCTGCATCATTTTCCTGCCCCCATGGGCCTTCACAATCATATCCACAAAACTCAAACCCAATCCGATGCCCGGCTGCATCATATCCGGGTAAGCATTGCTGCGATAGAACTTCGTCCAGACTCTCTGCTGTTCATCGGACGAGATGCCGATGCCATTATCTGATACAGAAATCATGACTTCCTCCTTCTCGGTATCTCGGCAGGCAACATGGATATTGACAATATCGCCGGAATACTTCACCGAGTTCTCCATCAGATTGCTGACCACATTCAGAAGCAGGTCTCTATCTCCCATCATCCGGTCGGAAGTGCGCTGGTAATCGAGCGAAACATTCACCTCCTTCTGTCTGTTCTTTCGATACACAGCCACCAGATTCTGCAAGGCGGCATGGATATCGAAAGAAGTTATCTGGAGTGGGATATGTTCCTCTGCCCTGATTACTTCCCGGAGTTTGGCGAGATAGGCGGTCAGGTTATCGCTCTCCTCTCTAACCGTCTCCATGATGAGAGCATTCTCATCCTTCTCATCAGTCTTTTGAGCAGAGAATACGGACACACACATCTTCAGCGTCTGCACGGGGCGTTTCAGCTCGTGAATCATCGTATGCACAAAGTCGCTTCGCATCTTATCCACCTTCTTCTGCAGGAGCATCACCTTGATGAGATAAGCTATGCTCAGGAGAAGCATGATGGTAACCAGCAGACTTCCTATCATCTGCCACATCATTCCCTTCAGGATGGGCAGCATCAGCACCTGCATCCTCATTTGCATTGACTGATACCGGATAGGATTGAAAGGTACTTCTACCAGCATTTCGTGATGAAACAAGGTAGGAGGCTCTACGATTCTTGTCTGCCACAGACGATGCTTTCCCGTCTTCATCTCTGCCCCGATGAAATTATTGCCCAGTTTCCTACTGACGAAACGATTAAAATGCGCCTTGTCAAAACGGGTAAGCTGGTAAGTGATGTAAGTATTCAGGCAATCAAAAGAATTGTTGGAATCCGTCTCACGCAAATCGAAAGTATCTCTCTTCTGCATCACGTTGCTGAATCCCGGCTTGCTATACACCACTCCACCTATGATTGTATCCGTATCCAGCGGAGAGCAAATCGTTGTACAGGGACGCTTGCTGTCTGAAAAATATGCAGTAACGACATAACCGATATGTGATTTTTCTCTTACCGCCGCTCCGATATTTGTCAGATAGGCAATAATCGCCCGTTCCGCCTTTTCGGCGTTTTTCTTCCCCATCTCTCCCATCGAATAGGTCACGCTATTATAGAGCCAATAGGTCTGCAAGCCTATCAGCAGGAAAGAGGAAAGGATGGCGAGCAGCCAGACTTGTTTGATTCTTCTATTCATATTTTTTTTCTTTTTTCAGTGCAAAGGTACGAAGATTTCACTATATATAATAAGGTGAAGCAAGATTATTTTGCCAGCGTAATGTTTCAGTAATGATTATTTGCGATTTTGAGTCCGAAAAACTGTTCCTTTGCAGACGAAAACAAAAAACAAGGAAGAATATGAAGAAAGAAACAGTTTTATGCGCGATGCTAGCCACCGCCACCTGTGTAACAGCACAAAACGAGATTTTCCCGGCATCCGGAGTTTCCGCAGACTCAGAACAGACGGAAAAAGATTCAATCAAAGCTGATAAGGAGGCCGAGATTCAAGCCGTAACCGTAACAGGTCATCGCCCGATGTACAAAATGAGAAACGATGCCCTGGTTACCCGTGTCCGTAATACTCCTTTGGCAAAGGAGCCAACGCTGGAAGATGTATTGAAGCACATACCCGGCATGAAACAAACCTCCGATGGAACTCTGGAAGTAAACGGACTGGGAGCACCCACCATCTATCTCAACGACAAAAAGGCTACCTCTGCCGAACTCTCTCATCTCGATGTGAAGCTGATAGATGAAATAGAACTCATTACCACTCCTGGTGCAAAATATGATGCAACGACGGGAGCCGTACTGAGAATCCTGACGAGAAGAACAGACGAGGGTATATTCGGCAAGATGCAGGTGTATGATAAGTTGAGCGAGGTGAACACCAACCACGAGGAATTGACCCTGGGTTGGGTAACGAAGAAGATTTCGCTCACAGGATTTTACGGTTACACAGACAACCGATACAATGTGCATCAGCCACAGGAAGCGCTCGTAAGAGCCAAAGATGGCGAATATCTCTTCGGAACCAACCGCCATGGCAAGAACAAGGCAAATTATAACGCTACGGAACTCAATTTCGACTGGTTAATCAGCAAGCAGCACGAAGTGGGAATACAATGGGAAGGACTCTGGCTGAATGGCGGCAGAAGCGAAAAACAGCAGCAGTACTATCGCTATCCTAACCCAGCAGGAGAAGATACAAATAGCGAGATGAAGCTTTCTGATGCTGATGGCAAGATGAAGTATTTCGATGCAGAGAGCCAGCAATGGGGACACCAGCGCAGTCACCACTTCAACCTCTTCCATCTGGCTAAATGGTCGAAACATCTCTCATCACAGATTTATCTGGACTATGCAAGGAACAAAGATTCTGACAGACAGCCTATCACGGAGAAAGAAGGTAGCGAGATGCAGGAAACCCTCAACCGCTCTAATTCCAACTACGATATCTATAGTGGAAGAATCGAAGTCAAGCAACTCATCTCTGATAAACATTCCATCAACTATGGTGGCGAATGGAGCCTGATGGAAGGCAAGGGTAGAACCGAAAGTTCTGCCGATATGCTTGGAACTACGGAATACAAAAACCACGATACCAAGACGGCTGCTTACCTGCAATATCAGGGTGAAGCTGGCAGATGGAGCTGGTGGGCAGGCATCCGATACGAGCATCTCACCTCCCGATACACCAATCTGTCGGAGGAATCTCCCGACAATATAGAGCGCCATTACGACCAGTGGTTTCCATCGTTCGGTATCACTCTCAACGAACCATCGTGGCATCACTCGCTCAGCTTCCGAACTACCACCGCCCGACCTTCTTTCAGTCAGCTCAGTGGGAACATCTACTATATCTCGCGCTTTCAGTATCAGATCAGTAATCCGAAGCTGCAGCCTGTCAACACCTATCGTCTGACCTACTCCGTGCAGTGGAAAGATTTCATGGGAATGCTGAGATACACCCGTATCGACCACTCCATCATGTACGTGCATGAGGTGCCGGAAGACAAGCCCGTAAGATACGTGAGTACATTCATGAACTTCAACAATATGCAGAAATACATGGCATATCTCAACTGGGGACACGTCTTCGGCTGCTGGCGTCCGAATGCCCATACAAGCATCACTTACCAGCGCTTCTCCGTAAATGATCATGGAGAGCTAATCAGTTACAACGGAGTAACTTGGGATGCATCGTTTGACAATTACTTCACGCTACCAAACGACTATCAGCTGTCGCTCTCCTACAGTTTTGACAATGGAGGGCAAGTGGGTAAAACGAAGTTCCGCCCCACTCAGAACTGGAGTCTTGGTGCCAACAAATCGTGGATGGACGGCAGATTACAGGTTGCCTTCAGTGCCAACGACCTCTTCCATCAGCAGCTCTTCAAGGAGCGAACCCACGAGCATGCCGTTGACTTCTCCCAGACTGAGGATTACAAGCTATGGAGCTACAAGTTGACCGTAACCTGGAAATTCAACAAGCGCAATGGAAGATACAACGGCATGAACAGTGCGGAAGATGAATTGAACCGACTATAGCCGGACAAGACTCTCTTATCTTAATGATCTTTATAATTTCAAGTATCCGGGTTATCCCACTCCCAGCAGTTCTACTTCGAATATCAGGGTAGAACCGCCTGGGATGCCCGGCTGCGAGAACTTGCCGTAACCCATCTCGGCTGGGATGTAAAGTTCCCACTGATCGCCCACGTGCATCTGCTGCATGGCAACAATCCAGCCATCTATCAGGTCGCTCAATCGCATGGCGAATGGCGTACCGCCACGGCTGGAATCAAACTTCTTGCCATTGATGGTCCAACCGGTGTAATGAGCCGTCACGATACTGCGTCGGCTAGGCTGTGCACCCTTCGGGTCGCCCTGCTTCAACACCTTATAATATATACCACGAGGCAGCGCCATAACGCCCTCCTCCTTTGCCTTTTCCTCCAGCCAACGCTTGTTGGCCTCAACATATTCTCTTTTTGCCATAAATCTATATTTATATCCTAAATCAAAAAATATTCTATAGGGTTATCTTATTACCCACTTTTACACCTTTTTCACAACACCTTTATCACACCTCTTCCATACGGATCAGATTCCAGCCATCAAACTGCATGATAATCTTATGCAGTTGGGTTCCCTGTCGCAAGGCCTCAACCCTTGGAGCCACGGCATAACGGCAGATTTGCTCTTCAGCAGCATCCCACTGCTCCCCTATCATCTTCTCGAATGTTTCTTTCGAAATTCCCTTTTCTTTCTTTGGCACAAGTTTCAATTCTATGATATAACTGTGCTTGATAGGATAACGAGACAAGTTTGGCAAGAGGAAGAAATCGCAATAACCATGATTCAGTTCCAATTCGGGTGCAGTATAATAATAATTGTTTAAACTAAGGTAGGCCATAAAGAAACCTTGCAGATTTCGCTCACCCCCGATGGTATCGCGCACCGAAGAGACTTCGGCGTATGCTTTTGCCATATGACTCAAAGCCTCACACCATTTCCCCTGGAATGCCATGTAAGTGAACATTGTCTTGAGCTCATCAATATTCACATGTTTTACATCCTGATATTCTTCCAGCAAATACTCATAATATTGCTTGCGAACATTGTTGTTGGGAATACCCAGTATCACCTGGTCGCCAAAAGTATCCTTGATGGTCAACATTCCATAATAGAAAAGCAGACTTGGGAAGACTCCGGGGTCGGTAATGGAACGGGCAGGAAAGGTTTCACGAAGATTCGTGATAATCTGCCCCGTCTCAGCAATGGTGCGAATTACTCCCTTGCGGTCTCCATCCAACTTATCCAACTGCAGAAGGCGCTTCATCTTATTATAGTCGGTCTTGGTATTCGGGTCAATCATCTGTTCTGGGGCTGCCCCCGTGCTTACATACGTGCGAAGATAATAAAGCACCATATCGCAATTGAATACCTTGCTCTGCTTATCTAACGCCATCTTTGAAAAGCAATAATTGTCGTACCACGGCTTCATTTCCGCCACCACTTTCTGAATATCACAATCAGCAGGCAGTTTCCCTGCCGTTTTGTAATACTCAAACAGTCCCATCACATCCTCCTCGGAAAAGCCGAGCATCTGATTAAACTTCAGTTTGGTAGAAATATGCCATCCTATGTTGAACCCACTGGTAACATCATCGAGCGTAACAGGACTTACACCCGAGATGAAGATACGACGGCAAGTGCCCTTGAACTTCTTGAAGATGTCGCGATAAAAACCTTCTGCATGAGTTATCGCCCAATACATGTCCTCACCCTGCTCATTGAGCACGGTATTGGTGAAATTATCGTATTCGTCTATGATGAGATACACATCCAGCCCTAGCTTTCTGTTCTCATCGTTTATCATATTGAGCTTCTCTGTTGCTTCAGTAGAAGCCAGCACCTTTCCAACAAAACTCTCAGAATAGAAGTCGCGATAAATATCAACAAAACTGTCTAGCTTGATACGACAATAACTGTTGAAGTTATCCTCCAACTTCTCTATTGTTCCTCCCACCTGCGAAAAGTCTAGATGCAAGACGAGAAACTTGCCCTGCAAAGGTGTGGGATGCTTACCTATCCAGAGATTGCCAAACCATTGCTGGAACTTATCCTTGGTATGACAATCGTAATAGGCATGCAACATACTTAAGAATATGCTCTTTCCAAAGCGGCGAGGGCGGATAAAGAATAAATTATCCGCTTCTTCTTCCAACTGTGGAATATACATAGTCTTATCTACATAATACTGATTCCGTTCCATCACGTCAACGAAGTCAGATACGCCGTATGGTATTCTCTTTGCTTCCATGTGCTGATATTTTTGCGCAAAGTTACAAAAATCTATCGTATCTGCAAAAGAAAAAGGGGAACTTTTCTTCTTTTATCAAAGAAAAGCAGTACCTTTGCACCCTAATCATCAAAAAATACGATATGCCACAGACACTACATATTGCAATTATTGGTGGGGGTGCCGCAGGATTCTTTGCGGCGATAGAGGCCAAGCGCAACTTCCCTCACGCCGACATCACGATTTTCGAAAAGAATTCGAAGGTTCTCGCCAAGGTGGAAATCACGGGAGGAGGAAGATGCAATCTTACCAATTCCTTTGACGAGATTTCCGACCTGAAACAGGCGTACCCTCGCGGACATAAACTGATGAAGCGACTTTTCAAGAGATTCGACTACCAGCATGCCTTCAACTGGTTTGAGGAGAACGGCGTGCCACTGGTTACGCAGGAAGACCAGTGCGTGTTTCCGCAATCGCAGGATTCGCACAGCATCATCGACTGTCTGGTGAATACCGCCAAGCGACTGGGCGTGAAGATACAATGCAACCACCAGCTCACCGCCATCACCGAACTGGAGGATGAGCGCCTGCTCCTGGATTTCAAGGTTTCAAAAGAAAAGGGAAATCTATCGGGTGCATCTTCTGCCGCTCATCCCTTTTCTGAAATCAGGCAGATTGCCTTCCACCGGGTAGCCATTACCACAGGCGGCCATCCGAAGCAGGAAAGCTTCAAGCATCTCTCAGACCTGGGACATGCGATAGAGCAGCCTATCCCATCGCTCTTCACCTTCAACATCGCCGACAAGGCTTTCAAGAATCTGATGGGCACGGTGGTAGAGCCTGTATATACCAGCATTCCGGGCACCAAACTGAAGACAGAGGGTCCGCTCCTCATCACCCATTGGGGCATGAGCGGTCCTGCCGTGCAGAAGCTCTCATCCCATGCAGCCCGCTATCTGCACGAGAACAACTATCAGATTAAGATTTCCGTGAACTGGGTACACGAAAGCAACCGCTCGCTGGTGGAAGAGAACATCCAGGGCATCATCATCGCCAACCCGCAGAAGCAGCTGGCTAGCATCCGCCCTTACAATCTGCCATCCCGCCTCTGGCTCTTCCTGATTCAGAAGATGGGATATGCACCCGAAAAGAAATGGAGCGAAATGGGAAAGAAGGGTTGCAACCTGCTGATAGAAACCCTCACCAACGACCTCTATCAGGTGAACGGCAAGGGAGCCTTCAAGGAGGAGTTTGTTACCTGCGGCGGTATCAGCCTCAACAACATCGACCTGCATACCCTGGAGAGCAAGGTGTGCCCTCACCTCTTCTTTGCCGGCGAAGTGCTCGACATCGATGCCATCACCGGCGGCTTCAATCTGCAAGCTGCCTGGACCACGGGATATGTGGTGGGACAACACATAGGAGAATAGCCTATTCTTCTTTAGAAACAAAATCTTTCACGATGCGGGTGTATTCCTCGTGATGGTCGCGATATGCCATGGCATGAACGGATCCTTTAGCGATGAAGATGGCTTTACGGCCCTTCGTCTTTGCCTCATAAAGCGGATGAAGCATGGCGTAGGGCACGAAGGCATCCTTATCACCATGGATAAAGAGCATCGGTTTGGTGCTCTTGCGAACCTGCTCTATCTGCTGCGCCTCGGCAAACGACCAGCCGTAGCGATACTGGCAAAGAGCAGAAGTGGTATTCATCAGCGGGAAGGCAGGCAAGCCAAACTGGTCTTTGAGCTGAGCGGAAAACTCATCCCATACGCTGGTATAGCCGCAGTCCTCCACAAAGCACTTCACGTAATCGGGAGTTTTCTCTCCCGATACTGCCATCGTGGTTGCCGCACCCATCGAAATACCGTGAATCACCTGACGGGTATTCTTCGCTCTTCGGTCTTCACCCTTCACTCTCTGTTCTTCACTCTTCACTCTAAAAATCTCATTGGCGATTTCCGACCATCTGATGACATCCCATCTATCCTTCCATCCCATCTGGATATGGTCGCCCTCGCTCTCTCCATGTCCATACAGATCTGGCAGGAGCACATTATACCCCATATCGTGATTATAGAGATAGGCGATGTGCAGCATTCCCTCGGAGCGCACCTGATAGCCATGCACCACCACGGCAGTCTTTTCCGTAGTCTTCGGTGCATAGAGATAGATGGCATGAGCCTTGTAGCCCGACGGCATCGTGACAAAGGTATCCCTCACGCAATGGTGCTGATACACGGAGTCCATCCAGCCAATCATCCAGGGGCACTCGTTCTTCATTCTGTTCTTCCAATGCTCAGCCGTCATTCTCTCCTCCTTCGGATAGTTGAGCGAATAATTGAGCATATAGTTGCTGGCACCATACAGTCCCAGCATCACGAGCACCACCAAGCCCAGAGCCGAAGCGATGCCTATCTTTCTCATCGTTTTCTGTTTCATCTTCATTCTTTTTGCTATTAAAAATATCTATTATAGAGTTTCCGCTGCAAAATTAAGGAAAAAGATGGAAATGGCAAAGAAACGGAGGGAAAAATCCTGTTAAATTGAAGCATAAAGCTGCATTTATATGGGTATATGAACTACGACAAACAATCGATAAGCATATCCCAGAATGGATAGAGTTTAAACAGTTTACAATCTATCCATTTCCTTTTTCCCTGCCCCTTTACCTTTATATTTTGTTTTAACTGTATTAAACTTATATCTTACGATACATTCCACTGCCCTTACAATCGCAGCCTTTTCAATATAGACATCATTCATTCCGCTGAAAATGGTAAAAGTATTTTTGCGGGCAGTATTAAAGATGTCATTTGCAGACAACTTGACATTCCATTTTTCAGATAAGTCCTTAGCCAAAGAAAGATTTATCTGTCCAACACTCCCCATCTTAATATTCTCACTATTTCCCTCACTACGCCAACTGTAATTTACTGTCGCCATATAGTTGTTATGGAATTTGAAAATATTATTGAACTTAACTACAACCAAAGGATTGTCCACGTGCTTTATATTTCCTCTGTAATCAATCTTGTAAAATTGCGAGACAACACCACATGCCAATACAGGATAATAGCATTTCCAAAGGAATCCAGGCATAAAAGAAGCCATTATCTGTAAGTTAGACAGACTGTTTCTAGAATTTTCCTTTTTGAGCAAAGCAATAGTCTTCGCATCATCATAATATGTATATGATGTTATTATTTGGTTTTGCACCTTTTTATAATTAGCAGTTAATGCCAGCCAGCGATACCTCAAATTTAAAGAGATGTTGTCGCTATAGGATGGTTGCAAATACGGATTTCCACTTTGATAGAGATATTTGTTAACATAGTGAACCGTGTTGCTCAACTGAGAGTACAATGGACGATAGCACTGCTTAGAATAGCTCAGCTGCACCATAGTTTTTCCAATGGGCAGAGACAATGAAGCAGTCGGGAAAAACTTATCATAAACATGTGACTGTTCGTGATTTTTTCTGCCACCTATAAAATATTCACTGTTCACATGCTCATACCTGCCACCGATACGGAATGTTACATTGCCTAGATGCTGCATTGTTTCAACGTAATATGCCATATTCAGCTCCTGTATTTTATTGTTCTCGCCTGCCATAATGCTATTTTCACTTTCTGAATTTTCCTCACGGCTACTATTGGTGAAATCTACTCCAAAGCTAAAATTACCTTTAAGAAATGGGTGTGACGCATATAATTCCGTTGCCATTAACCTAGCATGCCCAACATCTTTTATTCCGAAATTCTGATTGATGCCGGTTTGCTCTATAACGTTTTGATTTTCATGTGTTTTTTTCCACATTAAATCAAAAGTCATTTCCAAATTCCATTTTCCCCAAGCCCCATGGCAATATCCATCTAACAAATGTTCCAAATCTCTTAATTTGATATCCTTGTATGCAGAAGTCTCACTTTCAATTACATCATCAGAATACAATGATGACATAATGCTCGAATTGGTCTTTGTTGGAGCATAAGATACTTGGTAAAATGCGCCAAATGAGAGTTTTGGAGATGAGGAAAAATCAAATCCCCATTTACCATCAATCAACTTTGAGTGCTGTGTCGATTTCATAGTCGTATTCTGCTGATGATGTGACGAGAGCCATGAATTCTGAACATTTTTGCTAGAGTTCGTATCCTTACCTTTCTCAAATCCCAACGTTCCAAAAACATCCAAATTGTCAATTCTATAGTTCAAGTCCAAATTGTCTTTGCCATACAGATAATTACGATAACCAATAGTCGCGATGTTATCAAAGGAGAAACCATCCCCAACCTTTTTAATGGTTGTTATCTTTATGATGGAACCTACGGTTGAAGCATAACGTGAACTTGGATTCGTTATAACTGTTATCTTATCTATTTGGTTAGCCTTCAATTGCTCAACTTCTATATTATTGCGGACAATATGTCCATTGATATAGAAGACTGGTTTTCCCTTGCCAAAAACTTCAATGGAACCATTATTATTCAGTACACCAGGCAACATACCCATAACGTCTTTTGCAAAACCAAGTTTTTCCAAAACGGTACCTTTGACTTCTGTCACAAAGCCTTCGCTGTTCAACTTTGCCAAAGGACGGGTGGCTCTAACAACAACCTCCCTTAATTGCAGAGTATCCTTTCCAAAATTTTGGTTAGCGATACCAGTCTGAGCTAAACAGATTTGAGCTAAAATCAAATGAAATATAATACCAACAAATCTTTTTACCTTAAAATCTAACATTTTCATCCGTTCCTATATCTTTTGTTTTATAAAACTCTACTCCACTCTTAACAAAGAGCTGTTTATGTTCTTATTAACATCCTTCTCTACTTTTTGGGTTTTCCTGCCAAAGTCGAAGGAGTAAGCAACCTTGATGCTGGCATATTGCGAAGCCGTCTGGTCTTTGATGCTCTTACTGTAGCTGTAGATAGGCAAATCCAACCAATATCGCTTCTCCTGCTTTTTGAAAGGCGATGCTGCCTGAAGTTCTACATAGAGATTGCCCCTGCTGTAAGAACCCGACATTCCATAGTCGACAGGAGTCTTGCTTATCACCAAAGCAGCTTCATCTAAAGACTTCTTGCCAAAATGCAGGTAAGGCTTCAAGGCAAAATCACCCATGAACATATTCAACCCAAGATTACCCGTCAAATTGTTGTTATGCTTCGACCAGGTAGTCTTCACCTCCGCATGGTTATATCTGATATCTCCCGACAGATTGGCAAACTTACACAATTTGTACTGCAAGGCGAGGATAGCAGAATAATATTGAGCATTTCCACCATTCGAGTAAGTCTTCACTATTTTCCCGTTTGCCTCATCCAGGTAATAATCATCAGTTACAAGATGATGATTGTAACGGAATTGTCCGATGGCAGAAACACTCAACCTGTTGAAACGCCCCATATAATACAAATAGGTGTTGATGTCATGCGATTTCTTCAGTTCGGGCATTCCCTTTTCCATCATGTGGGAATTGACCTGAATCATAGCCCGGTTGATGACATCCATACCATGATTGGAGTTCACAAAGCTGAATGACCACAAGAGCATTCCCTTATTCAGCTGGTATTGCACATTCGTATTGATGCGAGGAGACAGCTGGCTAAAACTGTTGTCTCCGTGCAGATGATATTGAAGCCAATCCAATCCGATGCGGGTTTTCAGGCTCAAGCGCCTGCTAGCCTGGAAATTATAGGAGAAGAAAGCCAACGACTCCCCTTTCCACAGATGCTGCCAAAGTTCGCAATTGCCGGAATAATCGGCATTCCAGACATCGTGGTAATGAAACAGTTCCACAGATAAGGAATGCTTTTGAGAGAAATAATTATAGATGGCAGACAGCTGGAACGACAGCGCTTTCTCGTCTTCATCGGTCATTGCCTCGAAAGACTGTTCCTGATAAAGACGATGATAGGAGTTGGCAGAATACTTGCCATGTACTCCCAAGGTAAGCGTCTGATTCTTGCTTAATGGCAAGTTGGCGTTCAGATCAATCTTAGGAGACAGACTCTTCTTCCGGATATTTGAGAAGATGTCCGTCTCTGTGCTTTCCCTCGCAAAACCAGAAGATGCATTTCTTGGAGTAGAGAGGTTGACGAGCGTAAACTTACCCACCCAATATCTCTTTCCCTTCTGGTTCTGATAGCGGAACTGCATATATTCCTGATGATTCCGGTAAGAATTCTTACTATAGCTCTCCCTATCAAATAGGGATTGCGGAAACAGATAGTTCTCATTGTTCCAGGTCTCAGTACCATCTACATGACTATAGTTTGCACCAGCAAATACAGTATAGGAATTGTTACCTTTTACATAATTGGTGGCAACGTTATAGTCGCCATGGTCATATCCTATTGTCTGCAGTCCGTCAGCCTGCACATATCCTCCATATCGGTATTGTTTGGTGATGAAGTTGACGACAAGCTTATCCTTGGCGTATTTTCCCGATGGAGCATCATGATATTCTATCTTCTCGATGTCACGAGGTCGGAGCATCTGTATTTCCCGGATGTCGCATTCCTGCCCATTCAGATACAAGGTGGCTTGCAGTCCCATCACATCCACCTGATTCGACTTCGCGTCGATGATGAGTCCTGGGATATTCAGGTTTTCCAACACCTCGAATCCATTAACCGCATGTTTTCGTTGCTGGCTGTTGGGATAGATGACGAGATGATCACCCACACGACTGATATTGGAGGCTGATACCACCACATCATCCAAAGCTTTAGTAGAGACTATAGAGTCCTTCCCAGTGTTCTGAGCGAACACGGGTACAGCAGCCATCAGCAGTCCAAAAGAGCAAAAAACCGTCTTCATTCTTACAATATGTTTTTATTTCATCATTATCTAGTACAAAAGTACACATTATTATCCAAAGCCATTACATCTCTTCCGTTAAATTTGTATAACTGCATCAAATTACCAATTCCATCCAGTTCTTCATCCCTCCTAGCCTGAAGCATAGAAAAAAACAACACGGACAAATTGAATTTGTCCGTGTTTTAAAAATGAGCTATAATCTGCTCTTTTCTGCATTACCAGCACCTGTACCCTTATACTTGCTCTTGGTGGCATTGAAGTTATAAGTTACATTGACCAAGAACATACGGGTATTATCTATACCGGTTCTGGTGAAGTGCGCATACGAATTATTATATTTCCAACTCTCGTTCTGACCGTGAAGCAAATCCTCAGCTTCCAGTCTCACAACCAGTCGGTTGTTCAGGAACGATTTGGAAATAGACGCATCCAGGGAATTCCATGCATAGTTGACACCCAATTCACTATAATTACGCGACTGGTAAGCGTATTCCAATCTAGCCTTCCAATGATGTGGCAATACCCAGGTATTCTCCAAATCCAGATAGAGAGAAGGACGGTTAGCATTATAGTCGCTGACATATTTCTCGGCATTAAAGAACTGATTGACCAGACCTACCGTATAGTCAAGATGCCATAAGCCTATCACCGGTGTAGCCTCAAGATAGAACTTGAGGTTCTGAATCTTATCTACATTCTCGTAATATGACAGGGCTATATCCTTATTGCCCTGGAACGGTTTCATCATATATACCGAGGCATTCTTGTTGTAGATATATTCAGCAGAGAAACTCAGCCAGGAATATTGCGCATCCCATTCCAGATGATAGGCATCCGTTGGTCGCAAGTTAGGATTACCGCTTTCATAGGAATGACGACTCGTATATCGGGTATAACCGGAAAGACGGAAGTAACTTGGTCGATAGGTCTTTGCCGTGAAACTCAATGAAGAATGCCACTTGCCCTTGTCATATCCCAAGGATACATTAGGAAATACATTATCATACTTTCTGCTCATATCCGGGTTGAGCACTCCCTCGGCATAATAGTCTGATTTTACATGCTCATATCTCACACCGGCATTCAGGGAATAATCTCCCAACGACCATGCTGCCTCAGCAAAGGTGGCTATGTTCTGTTCCTTGATTCTGGAATCATTGGATGCAGCCACACCACCCTCGTTCTTGTTGTTGGTATGACTATCAGAATTTGTGTATTCCGAACCAAAGCCTATGCTCAACTGGTCGGTCAAAGGATAAGAAACTACCAATTTACCGGCAAGCAACTTTCCTTTGGTATGGCTATCTGAACATACAATCTGGTCGCCCAACTCAGAACTGGTTTCGGTGGCTTTCTGTATCTGGTCTTTCGTCCTCCACAACGCTGATGCATTCAGGTCTATACTCCACTTGCCTATCTTACCATCATAATAAAAGTCAGCCTGATGAATAGGAGTCTGCTTGGTATCTGACTCATCGTTGAGATAATTTACATCTCCCTGGTGAACTCCATCCTGAAAGATGGAATAGTTCTGCCTAACAGTAAAATACTTGGTATAGCCAGAACCAAACTTATATTTCAGACCGATGGTATGATTTTCGTTGAATTCATAATTGAAACCCAGATTGGCATCAGGTCCATAATCTCTAGAATCAATGCGCCCTACTGATTTTTGATATATCTGATGCTGATTGCCATTGATATATTCATCCAATCCCAACTTATCATAGAAATACGAATCTGACCACATCAATCCACCGAATACATCCAGTCCACCCACACGGTAATTGAGATTAGCCTGCTCTTGCCAGGTATTCTTCATGGCAAAACCATATTTTGCCTGGAAATTACCACTCCATCCATAACCTTGCTTCTTGACCGTGGTTATACGAATCACCGAATTGACCTGGGCATCATACTGCGCACCAGGAGTCGTGATAACCGTCACGTTCTTCACATCCTTTGAAGATATGGTTTGCAATTCATTTTTGTCGGTCAGCTTTCTGCCATTGACATAAATCTCCGGTGTGCCTTTTCCAAACACCGAACAGTTTCCATCTTTATCTACACGCACTCTTGGAACCTGCTTCAACAAGTCGGCAACCATACCTGCATCACTCAGTATCGTACCCTGCACCTGGGTCTGGAATCCCTCGCGAGTCAGTTTTGTCATGGGGCGAACCGCCTTCACAATCACCTTCTGCAGGTTCATCGTTGCCTCCTTCAGAATAATTGAACCTATCTTACCTGTATTATAAGTATCAACAGCGGTATGATAGCCCACGCAACTTACTCTTACTATCGCCTTTCTGGCTCCGCAGGGAATCACGAACTGGCCGTTCTCATTCGTCACACCGCCATTTATCAATGAAGAATCACGAACATTCAGCAGGGCTACATTGGCGAAATCTACAGGGCGTTTCTTATTGTCGATGATACGGCCTATCATCTTGGTGGGAGTCTTCTGCGTACACTCCACAAAGATGTTTTCGCCATCTATCGTCATCTTCATCGGATAGAAGCCCATAATCTGGCGGATGGCATCCGGAGCAGTTCGCTTCACGATACTCGTGGTAACCGTGAAATCCTCCAGTTCATCATACATAAAGTTGATACGATAATCCTTGGTGCTCTTGGCAAGGATGGTGAGCGCTTCTGACATAGAAGTGTTGCGGAAGCTGCGGGTGATGCGTTGGGCATAGATAGTCTGAAGAGAAAGGCTCATCAGACCTGCCAGCAGCATGATATATCTTAATCTTTTCATCTTATTCCACGATTAAAGTTTGACCTTCATGACGAATATTCACTTTCTCGAAATGATTCATCAGTTCGATGATATCATCCAGACTCATGTTCTTCTCCAGTTGCAGGAAGAGACGGATATGGCGAGCCGACTCGTTCTGATAAGTTACCTGGAGATGGAAATGCCCGGCAATAGGAGTCAGGATATTCTGAAGCTCAGCGTTTTCGTAAACCAATGGGAGCTGGGCAAGACTTGCAGAATCTGTCTTTTCTTCTATGTTGGATTTCTGAGGAGCAGAAACCTGCTGGATAGAATCCTTTCGGGATGCCACGAGTTCGGTATTGTTCTTATCTGATGCCTGATGAGAACGGGTTACCAGATGAATGGCTGCAAAGGTGATGCCGGAGACGACAAGGACGGCTGCAACGGCAGCCACCTTTCTCATCGGACTCCAGAGAGGAAACTGCTTGGCGGTTTGCTGGGTTTCTGCATTCTGACTCATCTCTTCTTTCTGCTGCTTTTCTTCTTTCAGCTTCATCTCGTCTTTCAGCTTCTCCCATTCTGCATCAATAGAAGGCATCTTCATTTCTTCCTTCGACTTGGCGAAATCCAGAGACTGTCGGGTCTCTATCAGCTGCTGATAGAGTTCATTCACTTCCTCATCGCCCAGAAGTTCATCCTTCTGGGTTTCGGAATACTTTTCGGGATGCTCCAGGAGATCGAGGAGCAAATCCCATTTCTGAGAATCCATCTTCTGAGGATCTATGTCAGATAATTCATGTTTCATTTTCTTTTCCTTTCTTCATTTTAGGGTTCCATTGTAAGGACGTCTTCAGACAATAGAATCATGGTTATGCTATTTTCCTTTCAACTTTTCTCTGAGCGTTCGCAAACCTTTCACGATATGCTTGTTCACTGCCGAGACGCTGATGCCCAGTTCCTCCGCCGTATTCTTATACGACATTCCTTCCCGATAGCACAATCGGATGACGGAAGCAGTCTGGTCGGTCAGGTCATGGTCGATGCAATCCACGGCAGCCTGCCATCGCTCTTCCAGACGAGAAGGTTCTTCCTCCGTCAATTTCTCTTCCGAGAGAGGGAGAAGCCGTTTCAGTCTTTCATCTCTCTTCTTTCTGGCTATGAGATTGATGCAGGCATTCTTCACGCTCCGCATCAAGTAAGCCCGGTCTGGAACCAGCTGTTTATCCCACAATCTGGAGAACACATCGCTCACCACATCCCTCGCCTCCTCATTATCATGGAGCAAGGCAAAGGCGAAGCGATACATCTGCTCGTAATGGTCGTGGAACAGCCGTTCCATCCGCTGTTCATTTTCTTCTGTCATCACGTCATTTTCGTTTTGTTTCTACTCTTATATACAAGCTTTCCTGAAATCAATTACCCCTAAAATGAAGAAATCTTCTACTTTTTTTGGAAAAGCAATGCAAAGGTAATAAAAAACTAGAAAAAAGCTTGCTTTTACGAATAAAAAGTGTATCTTTGCACCAAGAAACAACATCATTATATTATGGGTAAACGAGCCATCATAGAAGCTTTACGCCATTATTTCAGCACCCAACCCGTACTGAAAGCCTGGCTGTTCGGTTCTTTCTCCAGAGGGGAAGAAACGAAGGATAGCGATGTCGATATTATGGTTTCTTTGGACAAGAGCAAACCTATTGGTTTAAAATTCTTCGGCATGTGGAGTGATTTGGAAGAACTCTTAGGTAGAAAAGTTGATTTGGTATCAGAAGGAACCTTACTCTCTTTTGCAAAGGAATCAGTAGAACGTGATAAAATCTTAGTATATGAGAGAACGAAGTAGAGATAAAAACCGCCTAGGGCACATGCTCCAGGCGATAGAAAGAATCTGCCGATATACAAAAGGTAAAAACTTTGAGGATTTTATCGCAGACGACAGCAACAAATAAAGGAGTATCTAACTGAAGAAAAATAAAAACATCGGTCAAGTAAAGAGCAAGCCAATATGGTTTTGCCTTCGCTTGACCGATTTCAAACCTAGACAACTTTTTCAAGTGGACTCAATGAACCATCAATAATCCTTGATAAAACTCTTTGAATTGGCAGACTTGAAAACCTGGTCGCTATGATTCTTTTTGTTCTGCCCATTAAAGTTATATCTGAAACCCAACATCACCAAATTCTGTCTTGTACTGAAGTTGTTGCAATAGGATTCCTGGACTTGCGCAGTCTGTACGGTATTCCATATATGCTTATGGGTGAACAGATAACGCATTCCGAGACAGATGTCAAAGCTTTTCGATATGGAATAGGATATAGTCAACTGAGATTCCAGAGAAGTCTTATACCTTGCCTCTGGCGTTGAATTCTTTACCTCATTCGTATCAAACATTAAATTGACATTGACTCTATCATTGTAATATTGCCCCTGCAGCATCCCGTAGAGATAGTTATCAGAATAGCCTGCACATTTCACCCAATTCTGTTGTATCATCCCCAATAAGACAAAGTGAGGAATCATATATCGGACAGTTGCGCCACAGTTATACAGATTGCAGCTGTTCTTATCGTTATAGTAAGACATCACCACTTGCTGCATATTCACCTTGCTATACTGGGCTATGCGCTGTCGGATATTCTCATATTGAGCAAAAACATCTATGTACAGAGACTTAATATTGGCTGTGTAATCCAATTGCAAATCATGAGTATATGCCGGTTTAATGTTCTTATCTCCTACATTCACAAACAGAGGATTAGTGGCAGAGTTTACATCACACAACTGGTCTATCTCCGGATTCGAACTTGCATATTCATAAGAGAATTCCAAATTGTGATTGGTTCCCATATGATATGACAAGTCTAAGATCGGATGCCAATTGACAAAACTGAAATGATCGTTCCCCATACTCCTATACGCGATGTTTATTCCCGAGGAAGCAGAAACATCAAGATTCCCCATGTTCTTTTCTACCTCAAGATAGCCATAATTGTTGCACTCATTATATTTTGACAGAGTATGGTCAGCCTGCGACTGGATGTTGTGCCACAGGAATACGGAATTGGCTCCTATCTTCCAATTAGCTGCAACCCATGGAAAGGCATAATCCAGTCCACCATTTACTTCTTTTTGTCTATACTTAGCAGAGTAAAGATATTCGGTTTGATTCTCCTGACGCTTAGTGGAATTTGTATTGTAGGAATAGATGCCACTAAAATGGAATGTCAAGGAAGATGCTTTGCCGAATGAAGATTTATGATACAAATTCATTTGATACTTGTATAAGTCATCATCATATTTACGATGATAATCCAAAATATTATTTCCGAGCAAGTCATCTTCTGATGAATATTCAATCTTACCTGTATCGAACGAGTTTTGAGGAATCAGTTCAAATACAAAGCCTAAGGAAGAGACCGATTTGTCTGTCCACCGGTAATCTCCTCCTACCATAGCTTTCCAATCTTTATAATAATTGGTTCGTTCGGTTTCTGTATTTTGATTCTTGCCAGACACAGTTAATACATCAGTTGTCTTCGACTTATTATCCAAAAAGGCGAAACCGGTCAATCCGGAGTAGATAGAAAATCTGCTCTTATCGTAGGAGAAGTTTGCATCAGCCGAACCAAAAGCCACGACGGGATGAGACAAAACTCCCATGTTGAAGTATCTGCTCGCTTCCTTATGTTTTTTGGTTATGATATTGACAACACCTGAATATCCCTGTCCCATATATTCCAAAGGAACGCTGTTTGATACTTCCACCTTGTCGATCATAGCTGGTGAGATACTTGCCAAGGAGTGAGATTTGGGAATACCATCTATCAAGACCAATGGCGCACCACCTTTGGCGAGACTGATGGTTTTCATCGTAGGATCAATACGCAGATCTGGGACTTCTGTCAAGGCTGTATAAATATCCTTGGTTTCATTGGCGTGGTGACTGAAAAAGAAGGTCTTGACATTTCCCTTCTTCTTGACGACATGTCCTCTTTCGGCTTTCACAACCACCTTCTGCAGATTCATCGTTGCTTCCATCAATGTTATCGTCCCGATTTTACCTGTATTATAAGTATCTACAGCCGCATGATAGCCCACGCAACTTACTCTTACTATCGCCTTTCTGACTCCGCAGGGAATCACGAACTGGCCGTTCTCATTCGTCACGCCGCCATTAATCAAAGAAGAGTCACGGACATTCAGCAGGGCTACATTGGCAAAATCGACAGGGCGATTCTTATTATCTATGATGCGACCTATCATCTTGGTGGGAGTCTTCTGCGTACACTCCACCATGATATTATCCCCCACCTGCGTCATTCTGATGGGATAGAATCCTATCAGTTGCATGATGGCATCAGGAACACTCTGGTTTCGGATGCTCTTGGTCACCCTGAAATCCTCCAGTTCATCATACACGAAGTTGATGGTGTACTTATGCTGGCGGGCATTCAAATCCTTCAACGCCGCAGAGAACGACACATTATTATATTGTCGGGTGATGCGCTGGGCTAATATGGTTTGAAAAACAGCCACACAAGCACAAATCATAATCCATTTTTTCATATACATCTGTCTTTCTTTTTTCTGTTTCTTATTATCTATACAGTTGAGCCAAGCGAAAAACTAAGCAAAACATAGATTATTTTCGAAAAACCTATGCAAAGGTAATAAAAAGCATAGTAATATTTATATTCCATAAGCGCTTTCTTTGCAAAAGTTCGTTAATATGTTTGTCCTGCTCAAACATTTGGAGTAATTTTGCACCGGATTTCGGGTGATAATATTCTTCTGGATGCAGAGAACTCATCACAAAACGAGACTAAATTACACATCAAACAAGCAATAGGTAATAGGATTATCAGATATAAGATTTAAGATAACAAACAGAAATGAAGAAGAAAATAGGAGTATTTATCCCAGCTACCCTGGGAATGCTGACCGCCTTCGGTCCGTTCGTAACCGACTTTTATCTGCCGGTCTTGCCGGAGATGTCGGAGTTTTTCCATACATCGCCAGCTTTGGCTTCGCTCAGTTTAACCACAGGAATGATTGGTCTGGCCATCGGACAGGTATTCATCGGTCCACTTACCGACAAGTTTGGCAGAAAGAAGATTCTTGTGGGTTCGATGCTGATGTTCGCCATCGCATCCGTGCTTTGCATCTTGGCACCCAACATCTATATCTTCAATCTGATGCGACTCTTCCAGGGATTGGCAGGTGCAGGCGGCATTGTTATCTCAAAGAGTATGAGCACCGATATGTATAGCGGCAAGGAACTCGCCAACTTCATGGCTATTCTGGGTTCCATCAACGGAATTGCACCAGTCTGCGCACCGGTTATCGGAGGATTGATGGCAGGGGTAACCAATTGGCAGGGCGTGTTCGGATTACTGCTCGGCATAGGCATCATCCTGATGTTCTGCAGCGCCAGATTACCCGAAACATTAACTCCTGAAAAGCGAATCCAGAAGAGCATCATACAGGTATATGCCAACCTGTTCAGAGTATTCCGCAACCGCATCTTCACACTCAGCACCCTGGCAGAGATGGCGTGTTTCTTCACCTTCTTCGCCTACATCAGTTCATCGCCATTCATCCTGCAGCAGATTTATGGTCTGTCACCTTTCCATTTCAGTCTCTGCTTTGCGCTGAATGCCCTAACCATCTGTATCGGAGCCGCTTTAGCCCCTCAGTTCAAGCATACCAATACTGCCTTGAAATGCGGAGCCATCGACTATATGATTGCTGCCGCATGCCTCTCGTTCTGTCTCTACGTGCATGCCCATCTGGTAGTGGTAATGGGATTCTACATCTATCTGATGATCAGTTTCGGACTGATGCAGCCAGGACTTACCGCCACCGCTCTTGATGCCGAGCGCAAGAATGCAGGTGCTGCCAGTGCCATCTTCGGAGCTGCAGGTTTCCTAGCCGGCGGCATCTCCAGTCCTATCGTAGCGTTGGGAAAAATAGAAGTCTCTTCCAGCATCGTGATGATAGCCGGAGCACTGCTTTGTCTTCTCCTCACCCTCCCACTCTGCAAGACGCTGAGAGGACAAGGAAAGAAGAAATAGTTGCCCAAAAAGGACGAAGTAAAGATAAAAAACATCGGTCAAGCAAAGAGCAAACCAATATGGTTTTGCCTTCGCTTGACCGATTGTCATATATTCATTGTTTATTAAGAGAGTTTCTTCCTGGCAAGAACTACATAAAGCGATTATAATCTCATAAAGAATCCGTGTAATCTCTCCCGACGTCCCTGAAATTACATGGCGACGCAGGAATCTCTGCGTCGGGACGTAAGAAAGATTACGTCGCCATGTAGTTAAGACTACGTCGGGACGTAATTTTTAGGGTATCTATAAGGCTTCATATCTGATTTTTTTTAGATTTTCCGTCTTCCTTATACGCACACGAAAAAAAGTTTTTTCGAAAAAACTTTTTTGTGCAGGAAATAAATATGGAGAAAAGGCAGAGCTACAATCGGCTCTTTTCTTCATTGCCTGCTCCCGTACCCTTATACTTACTGCGCTTGGCATTGAAATTATACGTAACCTGCAAAGAGATGCTACGAGTATAGTTGTAGCAGTCTTTCATGGTACCCGAACCCTGTCCGTACATCGTCCAACGTTCCTTTGTAGTCTTGAAGATGTCATTTGCAGAAAGATAAATGATCCATGTGCGATTGGCAAACGACTTGTCGAACCGCAGATCGACGCTGTAATTACTCTTCATCATAAGAAATCCATCTGCATTGGGGGTTGCTGCATTCAGGCTGATAGCCGCGTTCATGGTTTCTGAAAGAGCGAAATTATTGTCGAGCAAGCACAACAGCAAAGGTCTGCTTAATGCCTTGCTGGCACCATACTTCCTGGTATCGAAGAACTGCTGTTTATAATAGAATCCCCACGTAGGACGGAAGATGCCAAGCTTTGGCGAAACATTGACAGAAGCATAAAGCAGCTGCTTATGGTCGAAATTCAACGACGTACTATAAGCATATTCCTTTCCAGGATAGATATACTTGGTCCACTCTATCACATCCATCAGATATTTATACCCTGTGGAAACATTCAGCCACTTATATGTCATCATTGCCTCAACATTGAACACCTTCTCCGGTTGCAAGGTAGGATTTCCGCCTTCATAAAGGAAACGGTTGTCAAACTGCATAAAGTTGCCTAACTGTCGATAACTTGGACGATTTATTTTCTCGTTGACATTCAACTGCCAATTCCAGTTACCTTTGTTCCATGATATGCTGAGGTTAGGAAAGAAGTTGCTGTATCTTCTGCTCACATCATCCTGCTTGACTCCACCAGAGAAATAGTCGCGAATGATATTCTCGTAACGCACACCAAGACCAATGGTCCACTTGCTGAGGGACAGTCCATATTGTGCAAAGCCAGCAACATTTCTTTCATGGATATCCGTCTCTGTGGATGGCACCAACTGCTCTTCATTCAGGAACGTTCCATGAGAGTCGGTCTTCGACAGCTCTGTTCCTAAAGAAACATTTCCTTTCCACAGAGGAATATTCACAACCAACTTGCCTGCCCACATATCGCTATTCTGACGATTGCTTGAGTGTACCTCCTGATTGCCCAACTCCTTGCTGCTTTCAATACTCTCGTCACTACGTCTGTTATTGACCGTATAGTATGTGGCGTTGAAATCGATGCCTACCTGTCCTATCTTTCCCACATAATAAATTTCTGCCTCATGTGAACCAAGGTGAGGCTTTGCAACCTTATTCTGCCCAATGCTACCCTGTGCCACACCATTCAGAAATACATCCTGTTGGCTAGCACTATTCGTCCTGCCATTCAACATGCCATAGTATCGATAAGAGCCACCGATAGAGTTGCTGTCGTTGAGCGAATAGTCGGCTGAGAGATATTCCGACAAGAAGCGGTTGTTGGTATCCAAATTAAAATGCTGGTCGTTGTGATAATGTTTGTCGGGCAAATTGATATCGGTGTTCAGATGATTATCCTCACCAACATGATAGTCCCTCGTCCATAAGCTATTGGCTATCTCGAATTTTCTGGTCTGATACCGGGCGTTGATAAGCTCGTAATCAGATATCCATTTGTTGTATTTACCCAAAGCATCCGCGCGTAAACTGAACCCATTGGCACGGCGCTCTTTGGTACGGATACGAATTACCGACTCCACCTCGGCATCATATTCTGAACCTGGACTTGTAATCACGGAAATCGACTTGATATTGTCGGGAGTGATGTTTACAATCTCATTATTGTCATTCACTCGCTTGTTGTTGATATAGACAATCGGTGTGCCTTTTCCAAACACGGATATCTTTTGTCCATCAACAGAGACACGTGGCAACAGGTTCAGGACATCAAAAGTGTTTGCCATCTTAGAAAGCAAGGTATGCTCTACGGCAACCTCCACTCCTCCAGGCGACATTTTATACTGAGGTCTTTCACCCTTCACTACAACTCCCTTGATAATCATCGTTTCGGGCTGCAATTTGATGATTCCCATTTCCGGATTGCTGTATATACGGCTGATAGTCTTATAACCAACGTATGTGATACGGGCTAACACCTTCCGGGAATTACAAGGAATGACAAAACTTCCATTCTCATTGCTCACACCATGCCCTACGATTGTAGAATCAATGGGCGACAACAAGGTTATATTTGCATATTCGGCAGCATTGCCACTCTCATCTATAATACGTCCCTTATAACGAAGTGTTGTCTTCTGCATACACTCCACCATGATATTATCCTCCATCTGCGTCATCCTGATGGGATAGAATCCTATCAGCTGCATGATGGCATCGGGAACACTCTGGTTTCTGATGCTCTTGGTTACCCTGAAATCCTCCAGTTCATCATACACGAAGTTGATGGTATACTTATGCTGGCGGGCGTTCAAATCCTTCAACGCCGCAGAGAACGACACATTATTATATTGTCGGGTGATGCGCTGGGCATAAGACTGCTGAACCCCAAACAGCAGGAAGAGAAGAAGAAGCTCTCTGATAAGCTTGCCGCTAACGGGCATTGGTTTCCAAAAATCTCTCATAAATATATCCTCCTATCTTATTTCACCAACAATGTACCGTCAATATACTCTATCTGTATGCGGTCGAAAGCATTCAAAATCTCCAGGTTCTGCTCCAAAGTCTTCGTCTTGTTCCAGTTGAAGAAGAGACGGATGTGCTGGGCACCAGCATCCACATACTCCACCTTGACATGATAGAAACCGGATAGCTGAGCCAGGATGGTTCCCAATTCAGCATCATCAAACACCTCGGGTTTCATATCAAGCGAATCCTTACTCTCTGCTGTTACAGCACGAAGACTGTCATTCGTCAGCGCCTGGGTTGTTGCCATCTGTTCTGTCGCAGCCTTGTTATCCGCTGTCTGATCAGAAGCCGGGAATCTCAACCAGCCATTGTGAATCGCAGCCAAGGCTACCCCCGAAAGGAAGATGATGCCGACGATGGATGCAGCAATCTTCATCCGGTTGCGATAAACGCCCTTTGATTTGCCGGCATCTATCGCCATCTTATCCTCGTGATGAACCTGAACAAATTCCTTCCAAGCCCCATCCACATCCACCTCCTTCGGATTGGCTTTCTTGCCAGCCATTCTCGCCATCGCCAGTTCATGGAAGAACTCCTTCACTTCCTCATCGGCAAGCAGGTGCTCCACCTGCTCGTCGGTATATTTCTCGGGATGTTCCTGCATGTCAAAGAGCATCAACCGCTTTTCTTCTTTACTCATGTTTGTCATTGTCTTGCTCATTTAAATTGTTTCTTAATCCAGTCCATCGCCTTCGAGAGATGGTTGAATACCGTCACCTTGCTCACTCCCACTTCATCAGCCACCTCCTGATAAGATTTCTCCTGAAGATAGCGCAGACGGAAAATGAGTTGTCGGATAGGCGGTTCCAGGTCTTCGATGAGAAGCATCAGCCGGTCGAGCCGTTCATCGGTCTCTTCTGAGAGAATCACGTCGGCATCATCCAGCAGCAGCTTCGCCACCCTTTCCTTCACGCTCTTATGAGCTATCAGGTTGAGACAGCGGTTGCGTACGCTCCGCATCAAGTAACCATCCTCACTCCCAGGCACCAGAACCACATCATCGGCAAGAATCTGGGCGAATACTTCGCTCACCACATCCTTGCTCTCGTCATCATCCGAAAGAATGCATCTGGCCAGATTGTACATCTTCGCGTAATGCTGACGGAATAACTGTTCTATGTCCTTTTTTCTGTTCATATACTATCTATACAGTTGAGCCAAGCGAAAAACTAAGCAAAACATCAACTTTTTTGTTTTTTCCTTTAAATCCGAATCGAAATCTCCAAGATTCTCCCCAGATGGGAATGCAAAAGTACACAATCTATCGGAGATAGAAGACAAATGGTAAGGATAAATCGAATTTCTGTTGATTTATTTGTTCATTCCAACATTTTTTAGTACTTTTGCCTACCAAATTACGAACAAGTAAATAAGATTGGTATAAAATAGGTATTACCAAGATAAAATAAAGAATAGATTAGATAAAGGAGAATAAGATTATGTCAACGATTATTTATCCATCACCGATATTCGGTCCGGTAAACTCCCGCCGTCTGGGTGTTTCATTGGGCATCAACCTCATGCCATCTGATGGCAAGGTCTGCTCATTCGACTGCGTTTATTGCGAATGCGGATTCAACGCCGACTTCCGTCCTAAGAAGAAGCGCCCTACCCGCGAGGAGGTAAGAGAAGGACTGGAGAAGGTTCTGAAAGAGCGCCACGACAACAACCAGCCTTTGGACGACATCACCTTCGCAGGAAACGGTGAACCTACGGGACACCCAGACTTCAAGGGAATCGTGGAAGATACGATGGAACTCTGCAAGAAATATTTCCCTGAAGCACAAGTATCCGTACTCAGTAACGCCACCTATATATATAAGGAGGAAGTGAGAGAGGCGCTGATGCTCGTGGATAACAACATCCTGAAACTGGATACCGTGGATATGGATTACATCAAGAAGCTGGACCGCCCTCAGCAGCCTAACTACGACGTGAAGGATGTAATCAAATATCTGAAGATGTTCAAGGGGCACGTCATCATTCAGACCATGTTCCTGAGAGGTGACGGTTTGGACAATACCAGCGAACACTTCGTAGCTCCTTGGCTGGAGGCTGTGAAAGACATCCAGCCTCAGCAGGTAATGGTTTATACCATCGCCCGTGAAACACCAGACAAGTTGCTGGAAAAGGCACCAAAGGAAGTACTCGATGCCATCAAGGACCGTGTAGAGGCACTGGGCATCAAATGTACAGCCAGCTATTAAGAGATAATCAGGATAAGAAAGAAAAGCAAGTAGAAAAAAGAAAGAATGAAAGCGAAAAGTAATATCCTTATTATCAGCGATATGTGTGGCTACGGAAAGGTATCTGCCGCAGTTCAGATGCCTATCCTCTCTTATATGGGACTAGACGTGTTCAATCTGCCCACCATGCTCATCAGCAACACCTTCCCATACGGCAAGTACGCCATTCTGGAATGCACTTCGTATATTGAGGAAGCCTTGCAGAAGTGGAACGAACTGGGCATTCACTTCGATGCCATCACCACGGGTTTCATGGCTTCGGAGCGTCAGGCTAAGCTGGTGGCACGTTATTGCAGAGAACAGGCAGCACTGGGCACCGACATCTATGTGGATCCCGTGATGGGCGATTACGGCAAGCTCTATGGTGGAGCCAGTGAGAGCACCGTGAGATGCATGAAAGAGATGCTGAGCGTATCGCATCTCTGTTTTCCCAACTATACCGAGGCTTGCCTGCTGACGGATTCGGAATACAAGGAAGAGGGAATCTCGGAGAAGGAAGCCTATGAACTGATAGATAAACTGAGAGCCATCGGTTCCCACTCCGTGCTCATCACCTCGTGCATCGTAGAGGGTCAGCATGCCGTGGTAGGTTTCAATCATCTTACAGAAGAGTATTTCCTCCTGCCCTACGAAGAAATCCCTGTTCAGTTCCCGGGCACCGGCGACATCTTCTCCAGCATCATCGTGGGCAGACTGAAGGATGGCGATCATCTCCGCCATGCCACCCGCATCGCCATGGATACCCTGCGCAACTGGATAGACATCAACAAGGATGACAAGGACAAGAACCGAGGAATTCCGATAGAAAGGCATCTGGGGGACTTGTAGATTGCCACTTTGCAAACACAGAAGCAAGGGAATACCAATTAAATTATAATGGAAAAGAAAGAAACAAATACACTCAGTATATTTCAGCGCCCGGTATGGGTAAGCCTGTTCGCCCTTACGGCTGCTATCTCGTGGGGATGGGCTTACCCATTGATAAAAATGGGAATGGAGGAATATCAGATTACAGCAGACATGACCGGAAGCAAGATGCTTTTCGCTGGCATCCGCTTCTTCATCTCCGGCATCATCATCCTTGCCATCGCCAGAAGCTCGCATCGTAAATTCGGATTCAAGAAGAAAGCTGTTCAAGAGAATGTCTGGTTCCTTCTCCTCTATGCACTCCTCAACACCACCCTTCATTATGCTTTCTTCTATTTCGGACTCTCGCATAATGCAGGAGCACGTTCGGCGATACTCAATTCGATGAGCGTCTTCACGGTGGTTATCTTTGCCTGCATCTTCTTCAAGAGTGACAGGATGACGTGGCGAAAGGCATTGGGCTGCATCATCGGCTTCCTGGGCATCCTTGCCTTGAACCTTGGCGGAAAGGAAAGCGGAAGTTTCACATTCCTGGGCGATGGTATGATTATCCTCAATGCCCTGTGTGGAGCCAGTGCTTCCCTGCTGACCCGAGGCTTGAGCAAGAGGGTGGATGTTTTCGTAGGAACCGGTTATTCGCTGAGCATCGGTGGAGCCTTACTGGTGATTCCTGCATTGTTAATGGATGGCTATCTGCCAGTCATCAGCCTCTGGGGCATCACTATCCTTCTGCTACTCATCGCCATCTCAACCATCAGTTTCGCTCTCTACAACAAATTATTGAGCTGCAATCCCGTAGGAAAGGTAGCGATATACAATTCGCTCATCCCCGTAGTAGGAGCCATCACCTCCTGTCTCTGTCTTGGCGAAACCTTCTACTGGAAGTATCTGATAGCAGGCGCATTGGCTACTGCCGGAATTTATATCATCAATAAAGGGAAGAAATAAATTCCGGCTGTTGCCCATGCAACCCATATAGAAAGCAAAGCCACCTATTTCAAGATACCCGTTTCGCGCTCCTCATTGTTGATATTCCGCTGTATCTTGCGGTAGTCCTTTCCCCAATTGATATTCCAGGCAACACCGATACGGAGCAAATTACCTCCAGAATTGTCATAACCACGAACCTGCTTGCGGAGTAATGCGTTGACGATTTCTGCAGAATAGGATTTCGGATGAGCCATAAACGGATTATACATATAGAGCGTAAAATCGAAATTACCTATATGATAACTGGCTGAGGCTGCCAATGAAGGAGGATTATGCCCGATATTCTCTCCCTCCATAAAGTTCCAACCGTTATCAGCATACAGCATCACTGTCCATTTTCCCCAATACCCCTGTAATGTTCCACCATAATTATAAGCGGTATAACAATGACTGTACTCATCGCCCTTATTGAAAAAACGGTAAATACCTGCGTTCACAGATAATATAAGGTGGTCGGGGATAATGTCAAACCGAGTATCATTCGTAAGATACAACATATTACAATGGGGCTGATTCTCCTGGGTATAAAGAAACTGATCATTTTCCGTGCGGGTGTATTTCGCCAAATTACAATAACGATTGATGCGATAATTCAAGGTAAAATCAGTATTTATCCTTGGTTTACTGAAAGAGAATACCACCCAGTTCTCATATATACTGTTAGGCTTAAGCGAAGGATTACCCACAGTCCATTCCATACTGTTCTTTCGAATACGGGTATCCGAAATCATAGCTATCTGCGAAATATGCTGTGATAATTCACTTCCCAAGCGGATCTGAAACGAAGAAGAAAGGGAATAAGCCAATGTGAGTTTCGGACGACAAAGCCAAAAACTAAAATCCTCATCACCCTGTCGATAAGACTGATTACTCAACCCGAAGCCAGCCACATAAGTTAAACGGGATGTTCCTTCCTTGAATTGTCCCAAACTTCCCTTGATTTGTGCAAAGCCATAAATACCCAATGAACGGATACCATTCTCGCTAACCACATCACCCAAATACTGATTATCCATATATTTCCAGTTCAAGTTGGTTCCTGCAGAAAAAGTAAAGGGTTTCAACCGGTTTTCATAGATAGCCTCGGCTATGAGCGAATAGGTCTTTCCATCTACCTGATATTGATAGGGTTCGCCCTCACCTTCATAATAGGCTCCTTTGGTGTGGATATAAGTACCCAAAACATCTGCCGACAAAGACTGATGCTTACCCAACTGATGATAGAAATACAAATCGAGAGCAGGAGTAAAATCCCTACCCTTGCTGGTTCTGTAAACAGGATACGCAGGCTTTCCAGATTCAGAAAACCACATCTCATTCGATGTATAAGGCTGATTGCTGAAATCCGTGGTAAGCGTTGTCTGGAATACATATAATGCAGAATCAGCCAGATTATACTTCAACTGCAATGTATTATCATAATTTCGAGTTGCCACATTCATGATTTTTCGAGATATCTGATACTCAGAACCATCATGTAGAAGATACTGAGCATCCTCATTATATTCGGATGCCTTATTATCCACATAAGTCTGCTCATATAAAATATTCAATTGGCTCTTGCCCCTATTGACAGATGCATAGACATCGTTCGAACCGAGCTTGGTAGTTAGCGCATTAGTAAGGTTGAAGCCCAAACTGCCACCCGATGAAGCCCTGCGGGTATGAATATCTATCACATATGCAATATTCTTTCCATATCTTACGCCAGGGCTATCGATATAATCTACACTCATAATAGAAGCTACATCCAGCATCTGCACATCATGCATATTGGCGAGAATGCCATTGATGCGAACCTGTACTTCTCCCTTATGATCGGTAGCAGAAATAGAACGGCCTGCCTCATCAACCCTAATATGAGGCAAAGCCAACTTTCCCAAAAGCGAAAAACCAGAAAAAGAACGCTGCTTCTGAATATCGCTTGGGAATATCAACTTGCCATCTTCCTTGTTGACTACTCGTGCCGCCTTCACAACAACCTCTTGCAAGGCTATAGAATCATTCGATACCTTCTGGATCTCCTGGGCACTTATTTCTGCACAAGAGATCAATGCCCACAGCATCACCATAGCTGTTAACAATTTACTTTTCTTCATTGTCATCATATACTTTTTCTAAAACTTGTTTTCTGCTGCAAAGGTATCAAAAAGAGAAGACCGAAGCGAAAAATATGGCTGACATGAGTCTGACATTTATCAATTAACGAATATTATATCTAGTTTTATACCATCTTTCATAGAATTTCTGTACTTTTGCATTTGAATCTTTAAACAGTATATCATTTAAACAGAATAGATAATATGAAACTGAAAGCATATCATTCCATCCTCATCTTTGCCATCCTCGTGATGTCTGCGGCATTCTCCAGCGTAAGCAACTACCGCAAGGCACAGTATGCCATTGTACAAGATATGAACAAAGCTTTGGCTCTGACTCTTCAGGAAAATAAATATCAATGGATTACGCCTGATACCATCCAGAGCTACCGCTCACATCTCAGCATCGACCTGCTGAAGTCGACCAGTAATCTCTGCTATGTGATGGAAGACAGAAGAAGAGGCAAGAACAATTCCCAGCTGGTAAATAGCGCCAACCTGCTCAGCAGCAAACAGATGCTCCTCAACGAGCATTCTATCCAAAGTTATGCCAACTGTTCGATGGCAGATGTTTTGAGTATGAGCAACCAGCGGACATCTTTGACGCTTACCCTCATGGCTATGATTTGGGCAATTGCATCGCTATACTATCATCGCAGAAAACAACCCTGGAATCATGAGGCCGATATGTTCGGCACCATGTGCTATTCTCAAGACGAGGATTTCTTCTACAATCAGGAAAACGGACAAGCCATCAAGTTTACTCCGATGCAGCACCAGCTGATGCAACTCTTCTTCAACAATACGCATCATCAACTCTCCAAACAGGAGATTTGTGATGCTCTTTGGCCCAAGAAACCGGATGCCAGCGAAACGCTCTATACCTTGATTCGCCGTATCAAACCGGTGATTGAGCAGAATAGCAACCTCATAATTGAGTCGGAAAGAGGCAAGTCTTACCGACTGATTATCAGATAAATTCAGAAATGTCAGCCAAATGTCATACTTATTATTTGGCAGTTTCCCATCTTCTTCATACCTTTGCAGCTAAAATATAAAAGTGGCAAAGATATGAAGAAGATTTTTTTGATAGCAGTTGTCTTGCTGATGATGATAAACTTCATCACCAACTATCAACATGAGGTTACGAAAGAGAAGCATACACCGATGGCGGATTTCAAGACCAAGGTAGAGATGGCGCCCATGAAGGAATACAATGATCCGGACTTCGGCTACGTTGTCAAATATCCTTGCTTCTTCCAGCAGGAGGATACTTCGGTATCGGGATACCAGGGCTATGCCCGCTTCTCATTCACTAATCATGCCAACATCATCCTGGAGAGTTACGTTACCCCCAACTATAGCAACACCCTTCAGGCTTGTGCCGATTCTCTAGCCCAGAAGCTTCATTCGGAGAGGACGATGCAGGCATCGAATAAAGCATTCATCCTCTCCGGTCCTGTCTATGAAAACGGAGTAAGAGTAGATGGCTACAGTCATTACGATAAATTCATCAAGAGTGGCAGAATACTCTTCGTCTATTCCCTCACCTATCCCGACAGCTACAAGCCAGCCATGCCCCGACTGTTCAAACTCATAGACGACTGGAAGGTTTTAGGGGCATATTAATCTGCCTTGAAGATATCCTCACGAGCCTCTTGGAATTGTATAAAAACAGCTTTCAAAGAAGATAAAAGCACTTGATTATTTGCATATATCAAATAATAATTGTACATTTGCGGTGTAAATATAAACATCGAAGATTATGTCAATATTCAGTCGCCTCTTTGGAAGGAAGAACAATCTCACCGTAAGCTCTGACATCGTGAAGAAAGATGCCAGAAGCAGGAACATTGCCTTCGTGGATACCGAAGTGGGACTGAAAGACCATAAAATACACGACATCGGAGCATTGCGTTATGACGGAGCCAACTTTCACCAAGCATCGCAGACGGCACTGAACAAGTTCCTGCAAGAAGGAAAGGTTGACTATATCTGCGGTCATAACCTCATTCATCACGATGCCCGCTATCTCCAACTCAACGGCATACTGATAGATACCCTCTATCTCTCCCCACTCCTCTTCCCCAAGCGCCCTTACCATCATCTGGTAAAGGACGACAAACTGATGAGCGAGCAGATGAACAATCCTGTCAACGACTGCGAGAAAGCCAAGGAACTGTTGATGGATGAAATCGCTGCATGGAATCAATTATCAGAAAGGAAGAGGAAAATCTTCACCTTGCTGCTCCAGAATGAAGAGGAATTCAGAGGATTCCTGATGTATGTGGGATCCATCGAAAAGGATGATGCAATCATAGAAGTTTCAGAATTCATTCTTTCTGAATACAAGAATCATATTTGCGCCCATGCCGACATTCCGGCTCTTGCAGCCCAGTCTCCTTGCGGCTTGGCATACGCCTTGGCCCTCATAGGCACAGACGATTACCAATCTGTAACCCCAGGTTGGGTACTCTTCCATTATCCCGAAGTAGAACATATCATCTATATGCTCTGCCATACTCAATGCACCGATGGCTGCGAGTATTGCAACCGCATGCTCGACATTCATCACAACCTGAAACAACTCTTCGGCTATGATGCCTTCCGTACCTATGACGGAGAACCACTGCAGGAACAGGCATCGCAGGCAGCAGTAGATGGCAAGTCATTATTGGCGATATTTCCTACGGGTGGCGGCAAGTCGCTCACCTTCCAGTTGCCAGCCCTGATGGATGGCAGAACCATACATGGACTCACCGTGGTTATCTCGCCTCTGCAATCATTGATGAAAGACCAGGTAGATAACCTCGCAGACCGCGGCTTCACCGATGCCGTAACCATCAACGGTCTCCTCGACCCTATCTCCCGCTCCCTAGCCATCGAACGAGTACAGAGCGGAGATGCCACCTTATTATATATAGCACCAGAGATGTTGCGCTCCAAAACCATCGAGCGCATTCTGATGGCACGGCATGTGGTGAGATTCGTCATTGATGAAGCCCACTGCTTCTCTGCATGGGGACAAGACTTCCGGGTGGATTACCTATACATCGGCAAATTTATCAAGGAATATCAGGAACGCAAGTTTGGCAAGGACGCCATGGCCCGCAATCATGGTCAGACCCTGATACCCGTATCTTGCTTCACCGCCACTGCAAAACAGAAGGTGGTGCAAGACATCTGCGACTATTTCAAGCACTGGCTGGGCACCGACCTCCAGCTCTTCGCCTCATCGGCCTCACGTACCAACCTGCACTATTCCGTTATCCACGTAGATAGTGACGGCAATAAATACAATCTCCTGCGCTCGCTGGTAGAGCAGGCTGATTGCCCTACCATCATCTACGTATCACGCACCAAGCGAACCCGGGAACTCGCCCAGAAACTGACCCGTGACGGTATATCCGCCCTGCCCTATAATGGCAAGATGGATGCCGATGAGAAGATACACAATCAGGATGCCTTCATGAGCGATAAGGTAAGAATCATTGTTGCCACCTCCGCCTTCGGCATGGGAGTAGATAAGAGCGATGTGGGGCTGGTTATCCACTACGACATCTCCGACTCTCTGGAGAACTATGTACAGGAGGCAGGACGTGCAGGAAGAGACCCACACCTCAATGCCAAATGCTATGTACTCTATAGCGACGAGGACTAAGATAAGCACTTCATTCTGCTCAACCAAACCAAACTGAGCATCAGCGAGATACAACAGGTATGGAAAGCCATTAAGGATTTTACCAAGCAGCGTCCACATGTAAGTTGTTCGGCACTGGAGATAGCCCGTCAAGCCGGTTGGGATGACTCGGTATCCGACATAGAAACCCGTGTTCGCACCGCCCTATCTGCTCTAGAACAGAGCGGATACATAGAGCGTGGCAACAATATTCCGCACGTCTATGCCACAGGTATCACTGTCAAGAACATGGACGAGGCAAGACTGCGCCTCACCGAATCCCCCCTGTTCTCGGAAGATGAGATGCAGAATGCCATCCGCATCATCAAGTCGCTTATCACCCAGAAGCATATAGCCAAGGCACAGGATAGCGAGGCAGAATCCCGCATCGATTACCTCGCCGACATCCTAGGACTCAGCAAGCGAGACGTCATCTCCTCCGTTGACCGAATGCGACAGGAAGGCATCCTTGCCGATACCCGTGACATCTCAGCCTATCTGCAAGACATCAGCGACAAGCAACGCAAGCCTCAGCAGATGCTGGAGAACTTCGCCAAACTGGAAAGATACATCCTGGAACATATCCCGGATGAATCGCTGCACATCACATACAAACAACTCAATGACAATGCCGTACATGACGGTATCAACACTTCTACAGAAAAGAAAATCCGCACACTGCTATACTTCCTGGCAGTAAAAGGATATGCGCACAAGAAGGAAGACGGCGTCCGCAATCTCATCGTGACAAGAGACAAGGATATAGAGACCATCATCAAGCGATTCGAAAGAAGAATTGAAGTTTGCCGATTCATCATCGAAAGACTATACAGCCTGGCTGAAGAAAACAGTAAAACTATAACAGAAGAGAGCAACAATAGCTCTTCTGTAGATTCAAAAGAGAAGCCTCTTCAATTCTCGGTAATCGAACTTCTGAACGATCTGAAATCCAGCAACCAGTCACTCTTCTCCGACTTCTCTTCCCTGCAGTTGGAAGACGTAGAGGAAGCCTTGCTCTATCTCTCCAAGATAGGAGCCATGAAGCTGGAAGGAGGATTCCTGGTGCTTTACAATGCGATGGCAATTAAACGCATCAAGGAACCTCGCCTCCACTATAAGCAGGAGGATTACCGCATGCTCAATGAATTCTACAAGCAGAAGATTCAGCAGATTCACATCGTGGGCGAATATGCCAACCTGATGGTAAGGGATTATGACGCCGCCCTGCAATATGTGCAGGATTATTTCCAGATGGACTACCACCGCTTCATCTTAAAGTACTTCAAGGGCAACCGGGAGACTGAGATAGAGCGCAACGTAACACCTTCGAAGTATAAGCAACTCTTCGGAATGCTCTCCAAGAGACAGAAGGAAATCATCGACGACCACGAGTCTCGCTGCATCGTAGTCGCTGCCGGTCCTGGCAGCGGCAAGACACGTGTACTCGTACATAAGCTTGCCTCTCTCCTGCTACTGGAAGATGTAAAGCACGAACAACTCCTGATGCTCACTTTCTCTCGTGCAGCCGCTACCGAGTTCAAGCAGCGCCTGATGCAACTCATAGGCAATGCCGCCCATTTCGTAGAGATCAAGACCTTCCATTCCTACTGCTTCGACCTGCTGGGCAGAGTTGGCAATCTGGATGAGGCTGGAGATGTGGTTAAGCAAGCCGCCGAAATGATCAACAATGGAGAAGTGGAGCCCAATCGCATCAGCAAGACCGTGCTCGTTATTGACGAAGCGCAAGACATGAGCAAGGATGACTATGCCCTTGTCTCTGCTCTGATGAAAGCCAACGAAGAGATGAGGGTGATTGCCGTAGGAGATGATGACCAGAACATCTATGAGTTTAGAGGTTCCAACTCGCGGTATCTCTATGAATTGACCCAGACAGAACACAGCCGTTTCATAGAGATGACGGAGAATTACCGCAGCCTTCGCCATATCGTGGATGCTGCCAACGATTTCGCCCGCAACATCCGTCAGCGAATCAAATCTACCCCTATCATCTCCATGAGTCAAGAAGATGGAGAAGTAAGAATCGTGAAGCATCCATACGAGATTCAGGAGAAAAAGGTTTATATGTATCAGCCTATCCTAGAAGATGTTACGCGATTACTGGGAAGTAACGCTTCAAAAGAAGCCGATGCATCTTCCCGCAAGAAGAACGAAACCATCAGTATCCTTACGCAGACCAATGAGGAGGCTGTCATCATGCTGGCTTTTCTTCACTGTCATGGCATCAAGGCCAAGCTGGTACAATCAATGGACGGCTTGCGCTTCTGGAATCTGGCAGAGGTAAGATACTTCTTGAAGAAGATAGACCAAGGCATCAAGGAGACGAAATCCCCTATCATCCCTGATGATATTTGGGAAACAGCCAAGCAGCAGACATTCCAAAAGTATGCCACCAGCCAGGCATTGCCATATCTGCGCCGCAGTCTCCAGGTATTTGAGCAGACCAATCGTGCCAAGTACTACAGCGACCTGAGGGAGTTCGTGTTCGAATCATCAGTAGAAGACTTCTGTGACATCTCGAAATCAGACATCGTGGTCAGCACCATCCACAAGGCAAAAGGCCATGAGTTCGACCATGTACTGATGCTCATTACCCATCCCGAACATCCTACTGATGACATACTGCGCCGATACTATGTGGGTATGACCCGTGCCAAGAGTACACTAACCATCCACACCAACGGCAATCTCTTCGACAGCCTGAAAAGTGCCCAGCATCTCTATGATGCCCAAGCCTACGATGAGCCCAACGAAATAGTGCTTCAGCTCTCACACAAGGATGTAAACCTAGGCTTCTCCAAGCCTCACAAGGATGCAATCCTTTGCCTGAGAAGCGGTATGCCGCTAACCTACCACGACCATTGCCTCTGTCTCCCATCAACAGGCAGAGACATAGCCCAGCTCTCCATCAAGATGAAAGAGAAACTAGGCAAATGGGAGTTGAAAGGTTACAAGGTAACTGCTGCCCGAATCCGCTTCATCGTGGCATGGAAGTCAAAGGATGCACCGAGGGATGAGAAGGAATCCGCCATCGTGCTCGCTGATTTGGTGATGGAAAAATAAGGTAAATTCATCAAAAATCTATCACAAAACGCTATTTATCCTTTCTTTTTATACACAAAAGTGTAATTCTTAAGCCGCACTCTTGAGAAATACACTTTTGTGTCAAAGGCTTTTTCCTTAAAAGCTATACTTTTGCAGCAGAAAATAAAAGAATCAAGCAAAACTGTAGCAATATGAAGGAAAAAGTAATTTTTACCACAGTGTTGTGCCTCTCGGCTATGACTCCGATGATGGCGCAGAATATCACCGGCAAAGTGATGAATACCAAGGGAGAACCTTTGGCGTTTGCCAATGTAGTATTATTGAATAGAACAGACTCGGCTTTCGTCAAGGGCGCAGTGAGTGGAGAGGATGGCAGCTTTGTCATCGACTCTTCCTGCAACGGTGGAATCATCAAGGTGACATCCGTAGGCTATAAGACAATCTGCAAGGATTGCACAGGCGAGAATGTGGGCATCATCAAGATGGAAGAAGACAGCAAGATGCTCGGCGAAGTAGTCGTAAAATCATCCCTGCCTAAGACTATCCTGAAGAATGGCGGAATGACGACAACCGTTGTCGGATCCGTACTTGAGAAGGCAGGTACCATGGAGAACCTGCTCGACCGCATCCCTAACGTATCTGCCCAGAATGGCAGCATCAAGGTCTTCGGTCGCGGTGAGCCTGTCATCTACATCAATGGACGACAGATGAGAGACAAGAGCGAGCTGGACCGTTTGCATTCCGACAACATCAAGTCGGTGGAAGTCATCAGTAATCCTGGTGCTCGTTACGCAGCCAGCACCAAGGCGGTCATCCGTATCACTACGAAGAAGATACAGGGTGAAGGATTCGGATTCGATGCGAAGACTACTGGTGAATATGATGAAAAGAAAAACTTCGGCGGGTTTAGCCAATTGAATATGAGCTATCGCAAGAATGGCTTAGAGCTGGGCGCATACGCCTTTGGAGCAAGACAATACCAGCCAGACAATAAAGACTTACAGCAGAAGACTTATCTTGACAAGACTTGGAACCAGAAAAGTGAGATAAGACAAGTAGGTATTATCGAAGCCATGAACTTTCGCTTGGATGCCAGCTACCAGTTGGATGCCAACAACTCTATAGGTGCCAACTTTGGTTTTCTTAGAAATCCTAAGCAAACATGGAACGGCGATATGAGTTCTTCTATATTGCAAGACGAAGAATTGTCTGAAAATTCTGATAGTCATGCTGATTTCTTTTGGCAGAAGAATAATCTTTCAAGCAATATTTACTATGTAGGAAAGATTGGTAAGCTCAGCATCGATTTCAATACAGATTGGCTATGGTCGAAGGAATACCAGAACGATGTTACCAAAGAGCAATACCAGGAAGTGGGGATGAATGCACAAAGCCAAACGGCTCATAGCTTGACTAACAAGGACTATCATCTGCTCGCTTCCAAACTGGTGCTTTCTTACCCATTATTAGGAGGTAATTTGTCTTTGGGTGGTGAATATTCCAATACCCATCGTACCTCAAAGTATCAAGTGGTGCCAACTAACTTGGTATCGGATGACAACAGCCGTATTACAGAAAGTATGACATCTTCATTCTTGACCTATTCAAGAGATTTCGGTAATCTGAGTTTGGAGGCAGGTATGAGATACGAGTACATCGACTTCAATTACTATGAATATGGCAAGTATGTGCCTGGGCAAAGCAAGTCGTATGGCAATTGGTTCCCATCGCTCAGCTTATCGATGCCTGTGGGCAAGGTACAGATGCAGCTGAGCTATGCAGCCGACATTAATCGTCCTTCCTATCATAATTTGCGCAGCGGCATTCAGTATGATAACCGATACACGTATGAAACGGGAAATCCATTTCTGGTATCTCAGATAAGCAGAAATCTCAACTACGAGTTGGCTTACAAATGGTTGACATTCGACATGACCTACAGTCATACTTCACATCCAATTATGTCAACAGTGGAGACTTATAAGGATAATCCAGCAATAGGCTTGATGAAGCCTGTGAATGGGAATTCGTATAATGACGTAGAGGCATCCATCAACTTGCGCCCTTCGTTTGGCATCTGGTATCCTTCGTTTACCGCATCCGTTGACAAGCAATGGTTTGACATGGAGACGCACGATGGAAAATCGCTCAATAAGCCAATGGCTTCATTCCGTTTTGACAATACGCTCAACACCAAATTAGGAATGTTTACGTTGATGATGTCGTATATCACGAAAGGCCATGAAGAGAATCTGTATCTGTACAAGCCTATGTTCTGCACGAATGTTTCCGCATATAAGGCTTTCTTGAAAGACCGTTTGTCGTTTCAGCTCTTCATCTATGATTTGTTCGGGACAAAAGATAGCCACATGATTGCTCATTTTGGCAAAATAAAGGAAATGGTGTATGATGGACTGTCAACCAGCAAAGTATCTCTTACTATACGATATAAATTCAACACAGCAAGAAGCAAGTATAAGGGTACGGGTGCTGGAGAAAGCCAGAAGAACAGAATGTAATCTGTCTGCAGCATCCGGTAATGGTGTAATGACAATAAATCTCTCTATAAATGAACAACCCAATAAAATTGTTGATTAGTGGCGCAGACATGGGAGGCTTGATAGCTACCTGTGCCTTGCGCCATGACTTCCATAAAAGCCCTCTGCAGGAAGATAGATTTCAAATCTATCGCATAGAAAAGGATACGCTGACGATGAAAGATGTGACTGCATGCGACTTGTCGGGCATCCGATATGCGGTGAATGCAACCTTGCATGACAACGAAGCCTCCTTCGCTTTCGATGAGAAATGTAAGGAGCAGGGCATCCCCGTTATCCATGCCGTCAATCTTGGCAAGGCTGCCTTTCTCGCTGTAGAGAAACCGAAAGGCTATCCATTCAGCGAAGTAGTGAAAAAAAGTTCGGATGATTTCCGGTGCTCATTGGGCAAGTATATCTCGCAGTACGGTATGTTCTGGCAGATGCCCGTGCCTTGGATAGATGAAGCCATCAGGCATTATTCCAATGAGTCTTTCCCGCAACTGGGCATCGGGGCATACATAGCCGCCGGCTATTGTGCCAACATCCTCGTAAAACTTGCGGAAGGCAAGGAGGTGAAATACTTCCCCAAGTTCTATCTCTCGCCATTGTTGGATGAGATATGATTATTATATCATCTGATAGTTAGTGGCATAAAACAGCGCCTCGGCAATGTTCTTCACGCCCATCTTGGCGAAAAGGTTGCGCTTGCAAGCCTTTATCGTATCCACCGACTTGCATAGTCGGTCGGCAATATCATTCATCGTGTAACCTTGGGCAGACAATCTCAAAACATCTCTCTCTGTCTCGCTCAAGGTTATGCCTTCTTTCTTTTCCCACTTGTGGCGCAATGTGGAATATTCAAAATAGCTACGCTCACCATTCTTCTGCATGATGATATGTCCCGGTTCATCGGTTGCCGCCAACGATACAGTGCAGAGGGCAAGCCAGATTCTTCCATCATCAGAAAGAAGTATCGGAGTGAGGTGATGATGAATCAATCGGCTATGTCTGCCATTGGTAAGATGAAAGTCGTACGAGATGGTATAGTCCAGACGGTCGCCCACAGGCAATTCATTGAAAAGATCAAAACCTTTCTTGTTCACTTCGAGCAGCATCTGCAGGTCAGCATCCGGAACATGGTCGATATACATCTGATAGCCTGCGTCCATCAACTGCTCCGGTTCCAATCCGCAGAGATAAGCGAGGTTATCTGATGCATAGATGAAGTCCTGATGAAAATAGTCGATGATATAGACGCACTGGTAGGTGCTGCGGGCAAAAGCTTTTGCCGCATTCACCAATAATTCAATCTTATCGTAATCTTCTCTGTTGATATGATTCACCTCGTTGGAATGGAGGAAGAAATCTTCTTTTTCTTTATTCATAAGCTATTCTGAATATTACTCTTTCTATCTGTTCTCCGATTCAGCAAGCCATCGGATCTCTTTTTAAATACGCTATTCGGATACAAAAATACATATTTTTATTTGATTACAATTCTATTGGATTGTTTATTTACAGATAATTAACCGTAAAAGACGCTTAATCATTACTTACTGCACAACAGCTGGATTACAAGTGCACAACACGTGTTGTGCGAGCGCATAACAGCTGATATGCAAGCGCACAACAGCTGTTGTGCGACTGACGGAAGTGACTTTCCCGGAAACATATACTTACTGTTCCAACAACTTATCCTACTTATTCCGACAACTTATAAAGGCTTCTTACGATGCTTATTCCTATTGATAAGCAGTTCTAACCCACATCAATAACACCGCTCATTCGTATCAATCAAACCGCTCATCCATATTAATGCCATTTTTATTTGGTAGTTTAAGAATAAAAGATTACCTTTGTATCGCTAAACAGAAAGAAGAAAACGATGGCTATTAAATATGAAATCCATTATCTTCCCAATGCTGGAGGAAATGAAGAGACTCGCCGATTCGCCCATATCTTTGAGCAAACAGCTATGACTGACAAGGAGATGATCAGCCGAATCGCCAGACATAGCTGTCTGGGAGAAGGAGAAGTTTCGTCCGTACTCATGAAACTGCGTGATATCATAGAAGAAGACCTGCAGGATGGAAGACGTGTCAACATTCCGGAAATAGGTTATCTCTCGCTCTCAGTAGATCTGGATATGGATGAACTGAAACCCGACAATAAAGTGAGAGCTGAATATGTAAGCGTAAGAGGCATCAAGTTTCGCCCCAATGCAGACCTGCTGAAACAGGTGAAATATAATACCCATTTCGAGAAATCACAATATACTTCCCGCTCCTACCCTTTCTCTGAAGATGCATTGAAGGAGAAAATAAGAGAGTATCTGAAGCATAACCGTTCCATTAACAGAAAAGTACTGGAAGCGGAATTTCATATCCGTAAACAGACTGCACTCAACTGGCTGAAGAAACTGGAAAAATCCGGATTCCTGATAAAAGAAGGTTCCCGGAATGCGCCGGTTTATTTCCTGGCTGAAGAATAGGAGCCCATCGGATGATAGGTCTCATCATGATAGAACTCTCTAGATGACTGCAAGCCATAGCCTCCGCGACCATCTAGGCTTCATTACATTTAATCTACACCCTAAAGATAAAGTAATATGCCAAATAAAGAAGAAAAGAGAATAACAGAGCAGAGTTCGCTCTACGAACATCTGGAAAAGATGAGCGTGGAAGAACTCACCGCTCATATCAATGCAGAAAACAAGAAGGTGGCTGTGGCAATAGAACAAGCATTACCCGCCATCAACCAACTGATTTCCGCTATCGAAGGGCAGCTGAAGAAGGGTGGTAGACTCTTCTATGCCGGTTGCGGAACGGGCGGAAGACTGGCTACGCTCGATACCATCGAGGTGCAGAACACCTATGGTATTGACGGTTCGCAGATACAAGCTATCTTCCCCGGAGGCATCGGCTGCCTTACGCAAACCAGGGAATCCAGAGAAGACGACCTGGAGAATGGTTGGCACCAGCTCTGCGACAAGCATATCTCAGAGCAGGATTTCGTGCTGGGTTTCTCGGCAAGCGGCACTACTCCCTTCGTGCTTTCCATCTTGCAGCATTGCAAGGAGGCAGGTATTCCTACGGGTTGCATCGTCAACAATCCCCACGCTCCTATCGCCCAGGCTGCAGATTATCCTGTAGAAGTCATCACGGGACCGGAATTCGTAACGGGAAGTACCCGCATGAAAGCCGGTTCATCGCAGAAGATGATTCTGGATATGATCAGCACTTCTCTTCAGATAAGACAAGGACGGGTGGAAGGCAACAAGATGGTGAACGCCAAGCTTATCAATCATAAACTCATCGACCGTGCCTGCCGCATCTTCATGGAACGCAATCCGGAATATACGGACTACGAAGAAGTGAAACAGCTGATTCTGGAATCAGGAAGCGTGAAGAAGGCGGAAGACTTGCTGAAGAGTAAAAGCGATTTAGATATTTAGATAAATTTAGCCCAAACTTCACCTTATATAAATAGAACTATCTATAATAGGACTATATGGCAAAGAAAGCAATTGTAATGGGTGCCACATCGGGCATCGGAATGGAAGTGGCAAAACTGCTTGCTGCAAAAGGATGGCAGGTCGGAATTGCCGGAAGAAGAATTGAAAGATTGCAGGCTCTGATTTCGCAGGGCGGCATTACCTGCTACCAGCAAATAGACGTGACTTCTCCCGATGCTCCTGTCCAACTTCTCGAACTCATCGATAAGTTGGGAGGCATGGACCTCTACTTCCATAGTTCCGGCATTGGCTGGCAGAACAACTCGCTGGATATAGAAAAGGAAATGAAGACCCTGGAAACCAACGGCTTGGGATTCACAAGAATGGTGGATACGGCATTCAACTGGTTTGCTACTCATCATCATTGCAACCCCAAAGCCCGCATTGCCTGCATCACTTCCATTGCCGGAACCAAAGGTCTCGGTGCTGCCCCTGCCTACTCTGCCACCAAGCGATTCCAGAACCATTATCTGGAATGCCTGTCGCAGCAGGCACGGATGCGTCATCTCCCCATCGCCATTACAGATATCCGACCAGGTTTCGTAAAGACCGACCTTATCGCAGGCAGCAGCTATCCGCTGCAACTCAAACCGGAAGATGTGGCGAAGCATATCGTAAGTGCTATCGAAAACGGAAAGGAAGTTAAGGTGATAGACTGGAGATATGATATCCTCGTCTTCCTCTGGAGACTCATTCCTAGATGGTTATGGACGAGATTGAAGATTACAACATAACAACTTTATTCCTTTCTGATGACAATCGTCTTGAACCAGTCTTTCAATACTCCCGCATATTGATCCTGCGAATCAGACAGCAGGATGACAACCTGGGAACCATCTTCCAACTTGGGTCCCAGACACATACCTTCGTAATTGGCAAAGGAACGCTTGGAAAGTGACAAGCCGGTTTTCCATTCCGTGAGCAATCTCTTCTTCAAGAAAGGAGTATCAGATGAAAACTTCTCTTTCATAGAAAACTCCTCAGAATTCAAAGGATTAATCTGATAGAGTTTACACTTGCAGAAAGCCCCAATCTTAATCTTCGGAATAAAGGCCTCACGCTCCAGAACCAGAAGCTGACCATCGGGCAAGGCGCAAAGCTCACTCACCCCCATCACATAGATATCTGCTTTCTTATGGGTAGAAGGTTGATCCATCTGATAGGCATAGGCTGTCATGTAACGAGAGGCTTTCTTGCTACTCTCTTGCTCGCTACAGTCTTCCTTGCCATTATTTTCCTTGTTACGATTTTCCTTTATCTTTCCCCAATCATACCTCATCAAACGAAGCTGGTTAGCCAATCCGTTTTGAGGAGTAGCAGGCTGTCCGTCTTTGCGGAGCATGCTCTCAGGAATCGTCCAGAGATACTGACGGACGGAATCAAAAGCCAAAGACTCAAAATTATAATTTGGATAAAAATCAGAAGAAGGCCATCTGCTCTCCCAAAGGTTCTGCTGATAGCTAATCTTGGGAGCATTAGCCGAAGTAGGCAGAACAGGATACTCCTTTAAACGGCAATATCCTTCGCTTGTTATCACCAAGGTAGAATCAGAAGCCTTCACGATGGCTTCGTGGTCAAAGCCTTTCTCCTGCCCCTGCCAAAACTTTCCGTCGTTCAGCGTTCCATCTGTTCTCCCGGTAAACCCAAGGTTCTCTACCTGTTCCAGTTCGCCGGTCTTGGGATTCACCTGAATCCGGAAGTTGAAGTACAGGGCACTATCCGACTTGTCGCTTACCACCGCATAGATATCATCATGCAGATGAGCAATGCCACTGTAGTTGCCCGCAGCCACGGTTTTCGGAAAAGCTTTCTGAGGATTCTCTCTCACTACTTTCCATTCCTGTGCTCCAGCCAATAGACTGAATGCCAGAAAGATGGACAGGATATTACAGCGCAGCATAAGTCAGTACAAACTCCATGGTTAACTCGAAATCTACATGCGCCATCTTTCTGCTCTTGAGATTCTCCACATCACACGACCAGTCTGCCATCGTATCAAACGGCTTCACCCGCATATCCTCAAACATCAGTTTTTCTTCAGAGAATAACTTGAAGACCGTTTCCTTGGCACACCAATGCACCAGCTTGGCATCCAGATCTTCCGCCTTCTCATCCTTGCGCAGGAATTTGGATGCGATGCGCTCTACCCTATCGCTGAAGTATTCGATATCCACCGCCACTTCCTGATTTTTGGAAAGGATAAGCGCAGCATACCCCTTGGTATGCGAAACGCTGATATGATAACCACGGAACAATGGCTTGCCAGCCTCGTTGTGGGTAATGTCACCTGCATGAGAAAGCAAGCCTTTGGAAGCCCCGTTCGTCTTGAGCATCTCATACATTAATGCACGAATGGCAAGAAACTCCAGTTTCCTGCCATCGTTCTTATATTTCTCTTCCACCTGAGAGCGGTAAGCCTGCAGATGAGGATACTGCTCGAACAACTGTTCTACAGTTTCATCCATCTGCCATAAACCAAGACTCACTCCCGGATAAACTTCTCGTATATTGACAACTGCCATATTTTTTATATTCTGATATTGATGAATACTGATGATTACTTTGAAGAAGCACTACCCTCGATATCTTTCAAAGGATGTACCGTCACCTTAATCTTGCTGATGCGACGCTCCTCTATCTGCATAACCTCGAAAGTATAGTTCTTATAATCTATCTTCTCGTGCATACTTGGGAAATCGCCTTTGATTTCCAAGAGCAGACCAGCCAGAGAATCAGCATCACCCTCAACCTCCTCGAACTCTTCGTCATCTACATTCAGGATTTTACAGAAATCAGAAAGAAGCGTTTTACCTTCAAAAACAAAGGTGTTGTAATTTAATTTCGAGTAGAACTTCTCCTCCTCATCGTATTCATCATTGATTTCACCTACAATTTCCTCCAGAATATCTTCGAGAGTAACAATACCCGATGTTCCTCCGAACTCATCTACCACAATGGCGATATGAACCTTGTTGTCCTGGAACTCGCGAAGCAGATCATCTATCTTCTTGGTTTCAGGAACAAAGTAAGGAGGACGAATCAGGCTCTGCCAACGGAAGTTGGAAGACTTCGTAAGATGAGGCAATAAGTCCTTGATATACAGTACACCACGAATATTATCTGTATTATCCTGATAAACAGGAATACGACTGTAATTATTCTCTTCAATGCACTTTAATACTTCTGGATAAGAACTACGGATATCCAGGTCAACAATATTCTGTCGGCTGGTCATCACCTCCTTGGCTGTTTCATCGCCAAAGCGGATAATACCCTTCAGCATGCTCTGCTCGTCCTTGATATCATTCTTATCAGTCAGTTCCAGAGCTTGTTCCAAGTCATCAACACTCAGCACATGATTTTCCTTCTGTATAATCTTTTCTGCAAGAATTCCACTTTTCAGCAAAATAGTTTCTAAAGGCCAAAACAACTTTCTGGCAAACAGAATTCCCCCTACGCACCGGCGACAGAACTTCAGAGAATCCTGGCGGGCATACACTTTCGGCATAATCTCACCAAAAAGCAAAAGCAAGAAAGTAAGAATAACCGTAATAATCAGGAACTGAAGCCAATAAGCTTTAGGACCAAACTCTACGATACCTGCGAATACATAATTAAGGAGCATGATGATTGTGACATTCACAAAATTATTGGTTATCAAAATGGTAGCCAACGTACGTTCAGAATCATCACGCAACATCTGTATTTTCTTATCGGCATCAGTCTTTTCATCCTCAAGTTCCGCAACATCAGTTGGTGATAAACTGAAAAAAGCAATTTCGGAACCACTGGCAAAAGCAGACATGCCTAACAATATAGCTGCAAGTACAGCAGCTACAATAACCCCGGCGGAAGGCTGCATCAGCATCACATCACCGAAGGCATCAGTTATGGTGGATATATCCAATTTCTGAGCTAAAAATTAATAATTATTGTTCTTTAGTAGCAGGGCGAGTACTCAACATCTCCATATTATCTACATAGATTTCTGTAATATATTGTCTTCTACCCTGCTTGTCATCATAGGAGCGGTAGCGGATTCTTCCTTCCACATAAAGGCGGTCACCCTTATGCACATACTTCTCTACTACCTTTGCAAGCCCACGATAAAAAACAAGATTGTGCCAATCTGTATGGTCTGGCACTTGGGTACCATTAGGCAAAGTATATCCTTTCTCTGTAGTTGCGAGAGAGACCTGAGCTACTGCCTGATCTGCTTCGAAATAATGAATATCAGGATCTTTACCTACATTACCAATTAGCATAACCTTGTTCATGACACGAATCTTTTAAATTTCTGAATATTTTATTTCCACATTCCCAGATAGCGGAAATGGAAATTCTTACCTTTTGCAGATGGGAACTGGCTGCGTGAATCTACACAATCGCGCAAATAATCTACGATGCGATTGTAACAATCCAAACCTGATTCAGCTTTAACATCCGCAACGAAATGAGTATCACGGTACTCAAACTTTCCTGTAGCCGGTACCATCACAACACGCTTGAAATCAAGTGATCCTTCATACCAGCCTGGAGCCTCTTGAGCCAAACTGGCAACAACAGGATTCTCCATTCTCTCTGCAGGAGTAGGAGTACGCAATGCTTTCTTATCCTTAAAATCCTGCATAGTTTGCGCCGTAGTCTTTATCACAATAAAATAAACACGTGGGCGTACCTTATATCTTTTTGGATACGTCAAATCGCTAGCGGCATATTCACGAACATCTGCCTCTAGCTCCGCATCCATCTCAATCTCAGGAATACTCTTTAAAAAACCAATAGCATCATCAACACTAGTAACTAATGTCTCCTGATCAAAATATCTTAAATATAAATTCATAAATGGGTATGTTTCTCGAGTTCAAAAAAAAGAGCGGAAAACGGGACTCGGACCCGCGACCCCAACCTTGGCAAGGTTGTGCTCTACCAACTGAGCTATTTCCGCTTGTAAGATAACAATACCAGTGAAGAGGAGGAGACTCGAACTCCCACGACACAATTGTCACTACCCCCTCAAAGTAGCGCGTCTACCAATTCCGCCACCTCTCCAACACTAAGCTAATTTAAACATTGTGCCCAAGACAGGACTCGAACCTGCACGTTGTGAAACACACGCACCTGAAACGTGCGCGTCTACCAATTCCGCCACTTGGGCCCTAAACTTAAACCTATCTTGGTTTAATACAAAAATGATCGAGCGGAAAACGGGACTCGGACCCGCGACCCCAACCTTGGCAAGGTTGTGCTCTACCAACTGAGCTATTTCCGCTTGTAAGATAACAATACCAGTGAAGAGGAGGAGACTCGAACTCCCACGACACAATTGTCACTACCCCCTCAAAGTAGCGCGTCTACCAATTCCGCCACCTCTCCAAGTATATTGTCATCAATTATCTAACCAAGATAAAACTTGATGTTGTTTTCAAAAAAATGAGCGGAAAACGGGACTCGGACCCGCGACCCCAACCTTGGCAAGGTTGTGCTCTACCAACTGAGCTATTTCCGCAGTTTTTCCTATTACTTAGGAGCGTTCCTCTGAATGCGAGTGCAAAGGTACTACTTTTTTCTGAATTACCAAACTTTTCTTCGATTTTTTTGAAAAAAAATGTGCATTTTGCCCTTTTTAGTGAGCAAAACACACATTTTAAGCCATATTTTGCCGATTTTTAAACTCATCCGGCAGAAAAATCGGGAAAATGGAAATTATACTAATCCATCCTACTGCGATAATCTTCGTAGCTGAAATCTCTTAGAATTTCCAATTTTCCATCTAAATGTACGATTCCTATTGATGGATGAGTGATTCCATTAAAGGTATTTGTCTTTACCGTAGTGTAATGCAGCATATCTTCGAAAATAACATTCTCGCCTATTTGCAATTCATGGTCAAATTTCCAGAAACCCATAAAATCTCCACTCAGACAACTGTTGCCACCTATTCTATATATATGTGCGCCCTCAGGAGCCTTCGTCGGATCATCAACCTCCAGGGTTTCTGCATTTCTGACAGCTGGCATATACGGCATCTCCAGACAGTCGGGCATATGACATGTAAAACTGGCATTTATGATAGCTGTCCTGATACCTTTATCTTCAACCACATCTACTACCTGAGTTACAAGTGGCCCGGTCTGCCACCCAAAGGCACTACCAGGTTCCATGATAATTTTAAGATGAGGATAACGCTGATGAAATCCCTTAATTATATTAATAAGGTGTTCCACATCATAATCCTTCCTGGTCATCAAATGACCTCCACCGAAATTGATCCATTTCAGCTGCGGAAACCAAGGAGAGAATTTCTCTTCGATATGAGCTAACGTACGTTCAAAGACATCCGCCCCACTCTCGCAGTGACAATGACAATGGAATCCTTCTATATCTGAAGGCAAAGTTTGAGGCAATTTATCTGCCGATACACCGAATCGGGTTCCAGGTGCACACGGATTATACAGCAATGTTCCGACTTCAGAATATTCAGGATTTACTCTCAATCCCAGTCTGATGTCAGAATTTGCCCTACGAGCCCGTTCATGATATCGCTCATATTGCGTAAGCGAGTTGAAAGTAAGATGACTTGAGCATTGAGCTATCTCATCAATCTCATAATCGGTATAAGCCGGCGAAAAAGTATGCGCCTTACTGCCAAATTCATGATACGCCAGTTTTGCCTCGCTAAGAGAGCTGGCCGTGGTCGAAGAAATATACTCTCTGAAAATCGGAAATGTCTTCCAAAGAGCATAAGCCTTAAAAGCTAGAATAATTTCCATATCGGCACGCTCAGCCACACTCTTGATGAGCGACAGATTGTGTCGCAAACGTTCTTCCTCTAAAACGTAAATTGGTCGATGAATCTCATTAAAATTCGCTAAATTTACTTGCATAACTTGATAAATATTAATTTTATGGTGCAAAGATAGCTTTTTATCCCGAATATAATTGCTAGTTTGCGTTTTTTTTAATACTTTTGCATCATAAAAATCATTTTGACGATGAAATTAGCGATAATGACCAAGTCCACATTCTTTGTGGAAGAAGATAAAATACTATCCTCGCTGTTCGACGAGGGCATGGACAACCTGCATCTTTTCAAGCCAGGTTCGTCACCAATGTATGCTGAGCGACTGCTCACGTTACTGCCTGAAGACTATCTTCGCAAGATTACTGTTCATGATCATTATTACCTCAAACAGGAGTATGATTTAGCAGGAATCCATATAGACGATCCGCTAGCACCGGTACCGGATGGATACAAAGGCAAGTTCAGTCGCACCTGCACAGATCTCTCGATGCTGAAAGAGATGAAGAAGAAATCAAACTATGTGTTTCTGAAAAACATCTTCGACTGTATTGAGTTTAAAGATGAAAAGTCTTCCTTCAATCTGCAGCAGCTTGAGAATGCAGCCAAGGCAGGACTCATAGACAAGAAGGTATACGCCTTGGGAGGCATGAGTCTGGAAAATCTCAAGATTGCCAAGGAACTCGGATTTGGAGGAGTAGTAATCTGTGGAGATCTCTGGAACCGTTTCGACATTCACAACGAGCGCGATTTCAAAGAGTTGATTCTTCACTTCGAGAAATTGAGAAAGGCTATCAGCTAATACTGAGGTTCCCGAAAAAAGATTCATCCCCCTACATGAAAATAGATAAAAATAACTATTAATACACATAAACACTAATAGAAATGAGTGACAAAAACTCTTTTTTGGTATTCTCTGGTACTAACTCGAGATACCTTGCAGAAAAAATCTGCGCTAGTTTAGGTTGCCCACTGGGTAATTTGGTTGTAACCAAGTTCTCTGATGGTGAATTTGGCGTATCTTTCGAGGAGTCTATCCGCGGACGCGATGTTTTCCTCGTACAGAGCACATTCCCTAATTCAGACAACTTGATGGAGTTGCTCCTGATGATTGACGCAGCAAAGCGTGCTTCTGCCCGCAATATTATTGCTGTTGTTCCTTACTTCGGATGGGCCCGTCAGGATCGCAAGGACAAACCACGTGTCAGCATCGGCGCTAAACTGGTAGCCGACTTGCTCAGCGTTGCCGGTATCGACCGTCTCATCACCATGGATCTCCATGCCGACCAGATTCAGGGCTTCTTTGATGTTCCTGTAGATCACCTCTATGCATCTGGCGTTATTTTGCCATACCTGCAGAGCTTACGCCTCAAGGATATGGTCATTGCTTCTCCAGACGTTGGTGGTTCTAAGCGTGCCAACACTTATGCTAAGTACTTCGGCTGCCCTCTCGTGCTCTGCAACAAGACCCGTGCTCGCGCCAATGTAGTAGCAAGCATGCAGATTATCGGTGATGTAAAAGACAAGAATGTTGTCATCATTGATGATATGGTCGATACAGCCGGTACTATCACGAAGGCTGCCGACATCATGAAGCAGGCTGGTGCAAAGACTGTTCGTGCATGTGCATCTCACTGCGTGATGAGTGGTCCTGCATCTGAGCGTGTTCAGGATTCAGCTCTTGAGGAGATAGTATTCACTGATTCCATCCCTTACACCAAGCGTTGCGCAAAGGTTAAGCAGATTTCTATTGCAGATATGTTTGCCGAAACCATCCGCCGTGTAGAGGATAACGAGAGTATCTCTTCCCAGTATCTGGTATAAGGAAATATCATCATACAAGTTTACAAGGAGTCTTTCTTTTTAAAAAGGAAGACTCCTTTTTTATGATTCCATTATTCCCCTGTTTCTAATCTACATTCACTTTTCACAATTCACTTTTCACAACTACAATAACACAGTTCATTGTTCGATTTCAAACAAAAAAATCCTGTATCCCCAAAAGAGATACAGGATTCATATATTTATAATGTGACAATGTCGCTATTATATTAGTTCAACCACTTCACGTAGCAGAAGTCCTGACGGTGTGGCAACTTATCATTCTTAGGATACATACGTACGCCTGTCTTGAATGAACCAGCATTGATTGGCTCAATCTCAGCCTCGAATGTAAAGTTGTTACCCTCGTGACCAACCATCTTGAATGGATAAACAGCATAAATCTGCTTGCCATCCTCTGGCTGATCCTTCAATACAACAAGCTCCAAGCCTACTGCATCGTTCAAGCCCTGCTCATCGATAACATACTGAACCTTGATCTTCTGACCAGTCTCAGCAGCCATCAGCATGCAGTCGTCCTTAGATACAACGTGGATACCATCCCAACGCTCTGCAACGCTCTCCTTCCAGAGTGCAATCTCCTTAGCAAGTGCATTGTCGTTAGCGCTCAACTTCTTGAAGCGGGCAGCCTCCTTATTGTAGAACTTATCATAGTAGTCATCCAACTGGCGCTTCATTGTATAGTGAGGAGCGATAGTAGCAATAGAGTTCTTTACTACCTGGATCCACTCCTTGCTGAAGCCTTCCTTATTCTTGTTGTAATACATAGGGATGATGTCGTTCTCCAAGAGGTTGTAGATAGTAGCAGCATCAAGCTGATCCTGGTAACCCTGGTTCTGGTATGTACGCTTCTCAGGAAGAGCCCAACCAGCACCCTCGCGGTAACCTTCTACCCACCAACCATCAAGTACAGAGAGGTTGACAACACCATTCATCTCAGCCTTCTCGCCAGATGTACCAGAAGCCTCCAATGGACGTGTAGGAGTATTCATCCAGATATCAACACCTGAAACCAGACGGCGAGCCAAAGTCATATCGTAGTCCTCGAGGAAGATAATCTTGCCGAGGAACTCAGGACGCTGACTGATCTCGAAAATCTTCTTGATCAAGCCCTGACCTGCACCATCAGCTGGGTGAGCCTTACCTGAGAAGAAGAACAATACTGGGTGCTCAGGATCGTTAACGATCTTAGACAAGCGTTCCAAGTCGGTGAAGAGCAGGTGAGCACGCTTGTATGTAGCGAAACGACGGCAGAAACCAATCATCAAAGCGTTAGGGTTGATACGCTCGAGCAAAGATACTACACGAGCAGGATCACCCTGGTTCTTCAACCATGTCTGGGTGAACTTCTCACGGATATAAGCTACGAGCTTCTTCTTCAATGTCATACGGGTATTCCAGATTTCAGCATCTGAAACATTGTAGATGGCATGCCAGATTTCCTCGTTGCTCTGGTCGTTCATGAAGTTCTTGTCGAAATATTTATCATAAAGCTTACGCCACTCTGTTGCAGTCCAAGTTGGGAAGTGAACACCATTGGTTACATAACCTACGTGGTTTTCCTCTGGGAAGTAGCCCTTCCAGATGTTAGAGAACATTTGCTGGCTTACCCAACCGTGAAGCTTACTTACACCATTAACCTCCTGGCAAGTGTTGCATGCGAATGTAGAGAGACAGAAACGCTCGTTGTGATCGTCTGGATTTTCACGACCCATACCGATGAACTCATCCCAAGAGATACCAAGACGCTGTGGATAGCCACCCATGTACTTGCCGAAGAGAGCCTCGTCGAAGTAGTCATGACCAGCTGGCACTGGAGTGTGAACAGTATAGAGAGAAGAAGCGCGAACCAACTCGAGAGCCTGGTTGAAGTTCAAGCCATCCTCCTCGATATAGTCGCAGAGACGCTGCAAGTTGCAAAGAGCTGCATGACCTTCATTGCAGTGATAAATATTCTTCTTGATACCCATCTTCTTCAATGCGAGCATACCACCGATACCGAGCAGAATCTCCTGCTTCAAACGGTTCTCCCAGTCACCACCGTAGAGAGAGTGAGTGATAGGACGGTCGAACTCTGAGTTCATATCATTATCTGTATCCAGGAGATACAACTTGATACGACCTACATTCATCTGCCATACGTATGCATGTACCTGATAGTTTGTATAAGGTACATCAACTACCAATGGGTTACCATTCTCATCATATACTCGCTCGATAGGGAGAGAGTTGAAGTTCTGAGCATCATAGTTAGCAATCTGCTGACCATCCATACTCAAAGACTGTTTGAAATAACCATATCTGTAGAGGAAACCAACAGCACACATATCCACGTTGCTGTCAGAAGCCTCCTTCAAGTAGTCACCAGCAAGCATACCAAGACCACCAGAGTAGATTTTAACCACCTGGTTAATACCATACTCCATGCAGAAGTAAGCAACTGAAGGGCGCTTAGCATTAGGCTTCACATCCATGTACTCGCGGAACATCTTATAGACGTTCTTAACCTTAGCCATTGTCTCCTTGTCCTTAACAATAGCCTCCTTGCGGTCGTAGCTCAAACGCTCCAAGAGCAATACAGGGTTAGCATTGCACTTCTCGTACAAATCAGCATCGAGGCTCTTGAACAAGTCACGACCTTCATAATTCCATGCCCACCACATATTGTGAGCGATCTCATCCAAGCACTTCAACTCCTTAGGAAGGCTTGATTTAATGGTTGTCTCCTTCCATTGAGGAGCATTAGCATAGTCTGCCTTAATTTTCATTGTGTTTTATTTTTAAGATGTATATTTTCTATCTTGCAAACATAGCGATTCTTGCAGAATCCAAATATTTGTTTTATGGATTACGCCATCAAGAAAGAGAGATTATTATTTCTTCATACGAATTTCAGCCTTGCGCAGGGCAAAGTCATAAGCATCATAGTAATACTCGATAAAGTGTTTCCACAATGCTTTTTCTGAAAGAATCTCAGCATTTTTACGACACTTGTTCACCTGTGTCTTGGTGAATCCCGAGTACTTAGCTACGGTATCCTTGATAGCATCAGCTACCTCAGAATAATTATAGTCGGTACGCTTGATAACCTTCACACCATCCTCTATCTCACTGTAACTTCCCTTCTCTGAGTTAGCCCAAAGACCGAAACCAGCCAAATCGGTGGTGATACAAGGCACCTTGAACGCAACAGCCTCCAATGGAGTATATCCCCATGGCTCATAATAAGAAGGATAGATACAGAGGTCATTACCCAACACTACATCATAGTAGCTCTTGTTGATAATGCCATCATCGCCTGTCAAGTAGCAAGGTAAGAATATCAGTTTCACCTTGTCTTCCTTATTATTATGCATGTTGAAGTACTTCAGCATACCCAATACATTATCATGACTCATATTATGCAACCAATGGGTAATCTCCGGAACCTCCAATGGCGTGTCAAACTTCTTACCGCTATTCAGACGATCCAACAGATCCTGACGTGGATCTCCTACCCAACCAGGTACGTCAATGAATGCCAATACATTCTTCTTCAAATTGTTGTCACGAAGCAAGCGGTTCATTGCCTCAATATAGACATCGATACCCTTGTTGCGGAACTCGTAGCGTCCGCTGGTAGAAACGATGAGCGTATCATCATCCAAATCTGTACCCATCAAAGCATTGGCTACATCGAGCAAACGCTTTCTTGCCTCCTTACGTTTCTTTGTAAAGGTACTTGCTTTAGGTACAAAACTATTGTCAAATCCGTTAGGCAAAACGAAATCTACCGGTTTATCGAGCAATTCCTTGCACTCGTTGGCAGTAATATCACTCACTGTTGTGAAACAATCAACATACTTAGCAGTCTGCTTTTCTATAGAATGCTTGCTTTGCATATTGAGTTCCTGCGCCATCTGATCACCATTATAGGCAAAAAGATAATCGTAAAGAGGCTTATTATTACCGGCAATACTACGACCGATACTTGTAGCATGCGTGGTGAACACAGTAGCCACCTCAGGAAGATGCTTATTCACATAGAGCACACCAAGTCCTGTCATCCATTCATTTCCATGATAGATAACTTTCTTGCCTTTTCCAACAACATGTTTGTAGAAACTCTCTACTACCAGAGCGGCAGCATAAGAGAACATCGATGCTTCGTCATAGTCACCATAAGCATGAAGACTATCAACCTGATAGTCCTGCCATAGTTGTCCATAGATCTGGTCTTTAACAGCAAAGTAAGGATTGAAATCTACCAAAACAGCTACTGGCTCTCCCGGGATATTCCATCTACCTACTTTAACCTTTAAGCCCTCTTTCAGAGCTTCTGTTTTCCACTCCGCATAAAGCGTATCATCTTGAGAGAAATAAGGATTCACCTTGTCTCCCCAGCAATCAGGACCAATGAAGATTAGCTGATCCTTTAACCTTTCCGTAAGAGTCTTAGCTCGAGTTGAAAGAACGGTGTAGATACCACCAACTTTATTGCACACTTCCCAACTAGACTCGAATATGTAATCTGGAAATAATCTTTTCTTTTCCATATATAATTATCAATAAACACCGCAAAGATAAATAAATATTTGCAAAAAAACGAATTAATCTTATTAAAATCCTAAAAAAAATGCAGTTTTCTTGATTTAAATGAATAACTTTGTCGCAGTTAATTGAAAAAAGAGATGAAAAGAAAGATTTTAGCAACATTATTATGCCTAATTAGTATATCTAGTATGGCACAAACAGACAGCACCCTATTCAAGGGGGAGATTACAAACAAAGAGTATGATGTCTATATGAATATAGACTTCTACCATAAGAACCTCAAGGTTCCAGGACAGGAACTGTTCGGTGAAATGCCTGGATATTTCGGTGACAGACGTGATAGTCGCAAATGGCTGATTACAGATGCTGACATAGAAGGAAAGACCGCACATCTATCCATTATCAATGATTACGGGAGCGAAGATCTTACTGCCGACCTCATAGCCTTGCCCGATGGTAGTTACGAGTTGCAGCAGAAAGATGGAAGTAACCTGAAAATTGCCCGAAACCGGAAATGGGTGAAGATTCCTAAAAATCTGAAATTCACCAAGCAGTAGACAAAACACTCAGAATATCGCAGAAATACCCCTTGCTATTATGGTAAATAGCGAGGGGTTATTATATTATATAGCAAGGGTAATTATACTAAATAGCCAGTGTTATTAAACAGAAAAGCCCCGACTACTTTCGTAAGCGAGGCTTCTGAAATTGAAAGGAGGCGGCTACCTACTCTCCCGCATTGCATTGCAGTACCATCGGCGCAAGT